>ERZ772958.113-NODE-113-length-33982-cov-5.819583_pt1 | contig 33982 bp, 33 predicted proteins | sample MGYA00580681_ERZ772958 | MGnify/ENA primary metagenome ERZ772958 (study PRJEB29015, sample SAMEA2738089) | human oral metagenome | biome: human oral; feature: human-associated habitat; material: saliva | place: China | collected 2275 ...
AAAAACTGGGAAGAACTTTTTCAGTGCCTTGGTCATATCTGCCTCGAGGCGCAACCGGTACCCGCCGGGCAGGCCGGGTACCAGAGGGCTCCCGCCGGGGCGGCAGCGCGCGAGCTGAACGGCTCGAACGCGCCGCCCCGGCAGGAGAGGGGATGGGGAGATGAGTCGCCGTCGCGATGCCCGCTGGAGCAGCACCCTCGGCGGTGGGCTCGAGCGACTCTGAGATGTCAGCCCTCCTTGGACGCCTTCTTCTCCGAGGCCCAGGTGGTCACGAAGAAGTCCTTGACCTTCGCCCAGTCCTCGCTGCCGGAGGCGTACTGCGCCAGGTGCTGGCCGAGCTGGTCCTTGAAGTCCTGGCTCGGGAAGGTCGGGAAGACCCACTTGACGGGCGTGAGGTCCTTGTTGTTGATGGCCGCGGAGACCTCCTTGCCCAGCGGGTCGGAGGGGGCCAGCTCGGCGTATGCCTTGTAGGGCGCGATGATGCTGAGCTTCTCGGCGGCCATCTTGGAGCCCTCGGCGTCGGTGAACAGCCAGGTGAGGAAGTCCTTGGTGGCCTTCTGGTCGCCCTCGGCGGCCTGGGAGTTGATCGTCAGGTAGTTCTCGGTGCCGATGGCGATGTTGGACTTGTCCTCGCCGGAGACGCCGATGTAGATCGGCATGAAGTGAACGTCCTCGGCCTTGACCGTGTTGCCGGAGACCTCGGAGATCTGCGACCAGCCCCAGTTGCCGTTCTGGACCATGGCGGCCTTGCCCAGGGCGAAGTCGGCCATGGAGTCGGTGACCGTCTTGGCGCTGGCCTCAGTGGGCTTGATGGTGGAGTTGTTGAGGTAGAGGTCGAAGATCTTCTTGTAGTTGTCCGAGTAGGTCAGCTTGACCTCGTCGAGGTCGTCGACCTTGTCGTCGCGGTACTCGTAGTAGACGGGGTAGTTGGCCAGGTGGGTCTGCCAGCGCCAGTCCTCACCGGGGGACAGCGAGGTCGCGGCGAAGACGCCCTCGATACCGAGGTCGGCCTTCTTAGCCTGCATGTCCTCGACGACCTCCTTGAGCTTGTCGAAGCCCTTGATCTGGTCGACGGAGGTGGCCTTGGCGCCCTCCATGCCGAAGTACTTCTTGAGGATGGCGGCGTTGTAGATGATGCCGTAACCCTCGATGGCCAGCGGGACGCCCACGACCTTGCCCTCGTCGCCCTTGAGGGCCATGGACTCATCCGTCAGCTGCTTGGTGAAGTCGGCGTCGGACAGGTCGGAGGCGTAGTCCTTCCAGTTGCCGTAGCCCACAGGGCCGTTGAGGTTGAACAGCGTGGGCGGGTTGGACTTGGCGACCTCGGACTTCAGGGTCTGCTCGTAGGTGCCGGAAGCGGCGGTGACGACCTTGACGTTCACACCGGTCTTCTTGGTGTAAGCGGCCGCGATGTCCTTGAAGGCCTGCTCCGACTCGGGCTTGAAGTTGAGGAAGTAGACGCCTCCGGCGCCGTCGGAGCCGGACGAGCCCTTCGAGCAGGCCGCCAGGGTCGCGGCGACAGCGATCGCAGCAGTTCCACCGAGCATGGAGCGGCGGGAGATGAGTCGCATTGGGGTCCTCCTTTGGACGCATGGGACAGGCGCGGACAGAGGCGTCCGCAAGGCGCGACTGCCGTGTCGCCGGCGGCGGAGCCGTCGGTTCAACGGCGACGACCTATCATGGCACATTTCCGCCCGCATTGCTGCAAGGTTTGCAATCAGTGGCCTGGGTCTCAGTTTGGGATCCTTCGTGCTGCACCCTGTTTTCCTTGGCAGGCCACACATTCCACTCCTTACTCCGATAGGCGCTTCCTTCACCGACACCTTCTGCAACTATGCAACGATCGGTCAGTTCGTCGTCGAGAATCTTCCCACCGACCCCTGCGCAAGCAGGACGTGGCCCCGGCACCGCATGGGTGCCGGGGCCACGTACAGCGATCAGTCGCCGTTCACCCCTGTGCGGGGTGGGGACTCACTTGCGGGCGGAGCCGACGGAGCCGAGGCGCTCGCAGGCCTCGACGACGCGGGCGGCCATGCCCTCCTCGGCGGCCTTGCCCCAGGCGCGCGGGTCGTACTGCTTCTTGTTGCCGACCTCGCCGTCGATCTTGAGGACACCCTCGTAGTTGGTGTACATCCAGCCGGCGACCGGGCGGGTGTAGGCGTACTGGGTGTCGGTGTCGACGTTCATCTTGATGACGCCGTTGCGCACCGCGGTGGCGATCTCCTCGTCGGTGGAGCCGGAGCCGCCGTGCATGACCAGGTCGAAGGGCGAGCTCTTGTCGCCGACCTTGGAGGACATGCGGTCACCGAGGCGCTTGGCCACGTCCTCCTGGATCTCGCCGAGGATCTCCGGGCGGAGCTTGACGTGGCCGGGCTTGTAGGAGCCGTGCACGTTACCGAAGGTCAGAGCGGTGATGTAGCGGCCGTTCTCACCCAGGCCGAGGGCCTCGATGGCCTTCCAGGCGTCGTCGGCGGTGGTGTAGAGGTTGGCGTTCTCCTCACCCTTGATGCCGTCTTCCTCGCCACCCACGGCACCGATCTCGATCTCGAGGACGACGTTGGCGGCCTTGGCGCGCTTGAGCATGTCGACGGCGATCTCGATGTTGTCGTCGAGAGCCTCGGCGGAGCCGTCCCACATGTGGGAGTTGAACATCGGCAGCTCACCGTTCTTGACCTGCTCGGCCTCGATCTCCAGGAGCGGGTGGATCCAGTCGGCCAGGAGCTTCTTGGGGCAGTGGTCGGTGTGCAGACCAATGGTGACGGGGTAGAGGTCACCCACGGCGCGGGCGTAGGCGGCGAAGGCGATCGAGCCCTTGACGCGGTCGAGGCGCGAGGAACCGGACCAGTAGGCGGCACCACCGTTGGAGATCTGGACGATGCCGTCGGACTCGGCGTCGGCGAAGCCCTTGAGGGCCGCGGACAGAGTCTGGGACGAGGTGACGTTGATCGCGGGGATGGCGTACTTGCCGGCCTTCGCGCGGTCAAGCATGTCGGCGTAGGACTCCGGGGTTGCAATGGCCACTGGGTGCCTCCTGATGTCTGTATGAGTCAGTGGTGCGGGGCCGATTGTTCCACGAATTCGAGGCCACGTGAACCGGATCATGGTCCCAGGTCGGGCGCCGGTAAGGCAGCAGTCCGGCAGCATGACCTCTGTTCAGGGGCGGTTTGGCCCCGCCTCCCACGGGGCGGGCCGACGCAGCGGGCCGCGACGGCCCCGGGTCAGTCGGGCGCCGGCCCCGCGTGCTGGAGGATCCAGGTGTGCATGGCCACGGCCGCGGCGGCCGCCACGTTGATGGAGCGGGTGGAGCCGTACTGACCGATGCGCAGCAGCCGGGAGCAGCCGGCGCTCAGCTCGGGGCTGATGCCCTCCCCCTCGGAGCCGAAGACCATGAGGCAGCGCTCGGGCAGGTCGGCGGCCTCCAGGGGCTGGGCCCCGGGGCCGTTGTCGATGCCGATGACCTCATAGCCCTCGGCCCGCGCCCAGGCGAGCAGCTCACCGGGCTCGGGGTGGTGGCGCACGTCCAGGTAGCGGTTGGTGACCATGGCGCCGCGCTTGTTCCAGCGGCGTCGGCCGATGATGTGGACGCCGGCCACGTTGAAGGCGTTGGCACTGCGCACGATGGAGCCGATGTTGAGGTCCTGGCTGACGTTCTCGATGGCGATGTGCAGCCGGTGGGCCCGGGCGGCCAGATCGGCACGGATGGCCGCGATGGTCCAGTAGCGGTAGCGGTCGACGACATTGCGCCGGTCGCCATCGGCGAGCAGCTCGCGGTCATAGCAGGGGTCGGTGGGCCAGGCCTCGCGGCCGCCGGGCCAGGGGCCGACGCCGACCTGACGGACATCGGCCGGCCGGTCCTCCTCCGCGCTCGTGACCGAGGCGATGGTGGAGGACGTCGGAGCCTCTACGGGCACAGCAGGCCGGTGCTCTCCCTCGGGCAGGTCGAGGGGCATATCAGTATCGCGAGCAGCAGACGATACGTGGGCCGCATCTTGATGAGACGACAGGTGATCCTTCATGAACTGAGACCCGCTCTCTTCATTTTGAGAAGCAGTCCATCAGCCAGCCGATCGTAGTCCCGAGCCGCAGACGGGCGCACATGCCTGCCAGCCCTCTGCAATGCGAGGAGATCAGCGTGCACCATGTTTCGGGTGACCCATCCGGCGACCTCGAAGTAGGCGAGTAGTTCCGTCGTCCCAAGACATCGATTGACAGCAGGCTCGGCAGCAGCGTGAGTCCGTGCCCCCGAATCATCGGTGAGAAAAATGGATCCTGCGAGCTCGGCGCGACGGCGTATCAGCACAATCGTCTCCGCCTCACCGAGATGCTTAGTCCTCTTATCTCCTGGAGCACGCATCTGATCCTGGAGCAGTTGGATGTCAACATAGTCACCGTGATCCGGCTGGATCGGTTGTCCACACATGTTCCGCACCTGTGCGTCGACTTGACTCAACAGGTCAAGGGCCCGATGACTGCATCGCCACTCGTACTCGATGGATGCGCACCAGAGCCCCCGTTTCTGGACAAAACGCTCCAGGAGCTCCACACGGTCAAGAATCGCCATATTGATGAGGACCGTGTTATCAGGAAAAAAGTAGGGTCGCCCAGGCACGTTCAGACCAGTCCGTCAAGAAGATCAGGAGAGAGTTCTTCCGAGCTCTCATCGGTCTCCTCCTCGCCAGGAACACCCAGGGCCCAGGCCAGAGACGCATGTGGTGCACGGCCCGCCTCGACCGCCTTCCGCAAGTCGGTCAGCAGACGTTGCGGGAAGCGCCTGCGGGCACTCCGGGCCATCCTCTCGGTGACATCTTCGGAACTGGCCACCGAGGACGAGAGGGATTCCCTGATAAGGCGAGGCGTTGGCGTCTCCAGAATCGACCTCACTGCGTCCGATACAGGCGGCCGGAGGTAGTCGAGTCGTGTACGCAGCGCCTGGGTTGACACCCCCATCTTCCAGACATGCTCTGCAATGAGATGGGGATTCGTGTCGGTCCAGCTCATGGATCGGATCATGGTCTCAGGCATCAGCAACTCAGCGGCGAAGGCATTGGCGGCATCCTCATCACGCCTGCTCCCACCGTTCAGCGCTGAAGGAAAGAGAATGTGACCAAGCTCGTGCGCGATGGTGAAGTTGCTTCGAAACCATCTATCCGTAGCACCAACAACAATTACGTGACGATTTCCGAGCTGAAGCGAGTAACCGGGTTTCTCCAGCGGCAGGACGATCACATCGACCCCGAGGCGTTCTTCGACCCTGCTCGCAAGATCCTGCGAAAATCCTTCCCCTAGAAGTTCCCGCGCTTGAGCGGGTGTCACCCGCTTGTCAGGCACGCTCACGCCAGCCGCGCCTGTCGGTAGAGGAGTGCGATGCTCTCAAGAGTCTCACGGTCTCCCGACACGTCACACGAGTAGGTCCTCGACGAGTGATCGTAGTCGTGCCGGGCAACGAGGCGAAGTTCATAGGGGTCCGGCTCGCCCGTCACCAACCAGTGCATCGAGACACCGATCCGGTCTGCCACCTCGGCGAGCTCTACCGCCGAGAACGCCCGAGTACCGTTGAGTGACTTGGACAGCGCGGACTCGCCCAGATCGATCGAACGAGCGAGCTCCGCTTGGCTCAGCCCACACCCCCGAAGCGTTTCCTTCACTCGTGCCCCGATTGTGTCCATGCCTCAAGCGTAGACCGAACTTTCGATAATCGAAAGACTGGATGCAGGAGAGTCCGCTCACCGGCAGGCTTACCGGAACCCACGACGGACGCCGTCAGGTGCTCACTTACTCACTCCAGGCCGAGGTCGGCCAGACCGAGCGCTGCGTAGTAGGGCAGGCCGGCGGCCTCAATGCGCTCGCGCGCGCCGGTGGCCCGGTCCACGATGACGGCCACGGCCCGCACGTCGGCACCAGCCTCACGCAGGGCCTCGACGGCCTCCAGGGGTGAGCCGCCGGTGGTGGAGGTGTCCTCCAGGACCACCACGCGGCGTCCGGCGACGTCGGGTCCCTCGATGCGCCGGCGCATGCCGTGGTCCTTGGCGGCCTTGCGCACGACGAAGGCGTCCAGGTCCAGGCCACGCGAGGCCGCGGCGTGCAGCATGGCGGCGGCCACGGGGTCGGCCCCCATGGTCAGGCCGCCGACGGCGTCGATCTCGTCGGTGCCCAGGCCCGCCTCCTCGAGCATGTCGAGCATGACGTGGCCGATGAGGGGGGCGGCCTCGTGATGGAGGGTGGCGCGGCGCATGTCCACGTAGAAGTCGGACTCGAGGCCGGAGGCGAGGGTGACCTTGCCACGGACGACGGACAGCTCGTTGACGAGCTCGGCCAGGCGGGTGATGTGGGAGTCGTTGGTGCTCACGGCTCCGATGGTAGTGGGACTCGGGGGCTGCGCGCCGGGTAGACACCCACTGCGGACAGGAGCCCGCCCTCGCCCGCGCGGTGCGGACGGGGCGGGCTCCTTGCGGCTCAGAGGAAGAAGGAGTCAGGACAGGGCGGCCACGGCGGCGTCGTAGTCGGGCTCCTGGCCGACCTCGGGGACCTGCTCGGTGTAGACGACCTTGCCGGACTCGTCGAGGACCACGACAGCGCGCGACAGCAGACCGGCCAGCGGGCCGTCGGCCAGGGTGACGCCGTAGTCGGCGCCGAAGGTGGAGCGGAAGGTCGAGCCGGTGACCACGTTGGTGAGGCCCTCGGCGCCGCAGAAGCGGGCTCCGGCGAAGGGCAGGTCGGCGGAGACGCAGACCACGGTCGTGTTGTCCAGCTCGGAGGCCAGCTTGTTGAACTGGCGCACGGAGGCGGCGCACACCCCGGTGTCCACCGAGGGGAAGATGTTGAGGACCACGCGGCGGCCGGCCAGGGACTGGCTGGTGACCGGGGCGAGGTCAGCGCCCACGAGGTCGAAGGCGGGCGCGGCCGAGCCCACAGCGGGCAGCTCGCCGACGGTGCTGACGGGGTCTCCGTGGAAGGTAATAGAAGCCATGGTGCGATCGTTGCAGGTCACGGCGCTCCTGACCAGCGGGGGCGCTCAGCCCTGGGCGATTCCGCGACGGGATCGGACCGCGAGCCGGTGCACGCGCCCGGATCTGTCACGATTGGCGACTTTTAGGAGGCAGTATCCGCCAACATCCGCCAACCTTGCCGCATCTGCCCTGGTCAGCGCCTTGGGAAGGTCGGCAGCAACGGCGATCGCTCCCGAATAGTCGCCATCTGTGACACTTTGCGCCGCCGGCGAGCCCCGACGGCCTCAGTCGCGCCCCTGGCCGGAGCGTTCCGGCCCGACCACCCGGCGCACGAACCAGCGGGGCGCCAGCCGCAGCACGGCGTTGGCACTGCGGTAGCGCAAGCTCGGGGTGCAGATGACCTGGCCGCGCCGCACCGCCGCCAGGCCGTCGATGGCCACTCGCTCGGCGTCCAGCCACAGCGGCGCCTTCCACTGGGTCTCGTCGATGCCGGCCGCGGCGTGGAACCCGGTGTGCACCAGCCCCGGGCACAGCGCCGTGGCGCTCACCCCAGTGCCGGCGAGCTCGGCGGCCAGCCCCTCGGTGAAGCGCAGCACCCAGGCCTTGTGGGCGGCGTAGGTACCCATGGCGGTGTGCGCGGTCATGGAAGAGACGTTGAGAATGGCGCCGCGGCCGCGCTCCACCATGGCGCCGGCCGCCGCATGGGAGGCCACCATGACCGCCCGGACCATGACGTCCAGGGCGTCCTCCTCGCGGGCCAGGTCTCCCCCGACGAAACGCTGCCCCAGCCCGAAGCCGGCGTTGTTGACCAGGAGCCCGATGGGCTTGCTCGTCTCCCGCAGGCGCTCGGCAACGCGCTCAAGCTCATCGCGCTTGGACAGGTCGGCCTGCAGAGTCTCCACCTGGACGCCTGCGAACTGGCGCATCTCCTCGGCCACCACCCGCAGCCGCTCGGGGGTGCGCGCCACGAGGACGAGGTCATGACGGGCCTGGGCGAGCTGCCAGGCGATCTCCAGGCCGAGACCGCTCGTGGCCCCGGTGACAAGTGCTGTTCCCATGGCCGCAGACTACGAGCGATTGGTGAGTGCCCAATGGGAATCAGACACCGGCTACTCTGCTGCCATGCGCCTGGCCACCTGGAACGTCAACTCCATCCGCACCCGCGTCGACCGCGTCCTGGCCTTCCTGGAGCGTGAGGACATCGACGCCCTGGCGATGCAGGAGATCAAGTGCCGCCCCGACCAGTTCCCGGTCGAGCCCTTCGAGGCCGCCGGCTACGAGCTGGCCATCCACGGGCTCAACCAGTGGAACGGGGTGGCGATCGCCTCACGCGTGGGCCTCGACGACATCACCACCTCCTTCCCGGGCCAGCCCGCCTGGGCGGCCAAGCCCGAGGCTGAGCCGGTCGTGGAGGCCCGGGCGCTCGGGGCAACAGTGGGTGCGGCCTCGGATGCGGCGCCGGTGCGCCTGTGGAGCCTGTACGTGCCCAACGGCCGCGAGCTCACCCACCCGCACTACACGTACAAGCTCGACTGGCTGCGGGTGCTGCGCGACGACGTCGCCGCCTGGCTCGAGGCCGAGCCCGACCTGCCGCTGGCGCTGGTGGGCGACTGGAACGTGGCGCCGCGTGATGAGGACGTGTGGGACATGAACGTCTTCGAGGGCGCCACCCATGTCTCGGAGCCGGAGCGCGAGGCCTTCGCCGCCTTCGCCGAGGTGGGCATGAGTGAGGTCACGCGCGAGCGGGTCACCAACTACACGTACTGGGACTACCAGAAGCTGCGCTTCCCGAGGAACGAGGGCATGCGCATTGACTTCGTCTACGCCTCGCCGGCCCTGGCGGGCCGCGTCACCGGAGCCGCCATCGACCGCGACGAGCGCAAGGGCAAGGGCGCCTCCGACCACGTCCCCGTCATCGTCGAGGTCAGCTGAGACCCAGGGCCACGGGCCGGGGCCGGGCACCGGGCCACCGTCGCCGGTGAGCCCGCCCTCCACGAACGACAGGGCCTACAGGGCCTACAAGGCCAGGATCTGGTCGCCGAGCTCGGACCAGGTCCGCCGGTGAACCGCCCCGAAGGGCTTGGCCCCCAGGAAGACGGCCTGGAGCTCGGCGACCGGATCCACCCAGATGAAGGAGCCCGACTGGCCAAAGTGCCCAAAGGTCTGCTCGCTGTTGCCGGCCCCGGTCCAGTGCGGGGACTTGGCTCCGCGCACCTCCACCCCCAGCCCGAAGGGGTTGGGGGTCTGTCGCCCGTACCCGGGTAAGACACCGTCGAGGTCGGGCAGGACCGGCGTGCGGGCGCGCTGCGCGAGCGCAGGCGAGACGAGCCTCGGCGCGGCCAGCTCGCGGGCGAACAGGGACAGGTCGCGGGCGCTGCCCTCCCCGGAGTGGGCGGGGGATCCGGGGATGAGGACGCTGGCCATCCCCAGGGGCTCGAGCACGGTGGTCTCCACCCAGGTCTCCAGGGGCGTGCCGGTGGCCTCCTCAAGCCGCTCCCCCAGGATCTCGATGCCGCGGTTGGAGTAGATGCGGCGCGTGCCCGGGGCCGCCAGGCGCTCGTCGGAGTCGATCGCGATCCCCGAGGAGTGGGACAGCAGGTTCTCGATGGTCGCGCCGTCGGGCGCGGGCGAACCGGCGGGGGCCTCCAGGTCCAGCAGTCCCCGGTCGACGGCGACCAGGGCCGCCCAGGCGACGATCGGTTTGGTCACCGAGGCGAAGGGGAAGATCTCATCGACGTCCCCGGCCTCGAGGAGCACGCCGTCGCCGGCGGCGGACCTGCCGGTCACAACGAGGGCGGTCGGGAAGGGGAAGGCGGCCAGCGCCGGCAGGGCAGGGGCCGGCGCCTGAGGGGTGTCCGGGGTAGTCATCGCTCCTCCTCACCTGGATCGGCTCTCGACACGGCCGGCCGAGAGCCCTCGCGACCGTACCTTACGCCTCACACACCCGGCCCCCACTACCGGCCGGGAGCCGCCCGGCACAGCCGCGAGCGCCGGCCTTCCGGGCCAGCCCCCAGCCGGCCCGGACCACCCAGTCCGGCGAACCGGCGCGCCGTGAGTCGGCGAAACCTCCCCGCTCGCGAGAGGATCGGGGCGATGCCCTTCTACCACCGCCCGCCCGCCCACCGCGGCCCGCTGCGCCCCCGCTCCCCCATGGCTGCTGGCCAGGCGGCCCCCGTCCCCACGGCCGCTGAGCTGACCGAGGCCACCGGTGTCGGCTACGCCGTCGTCGACCTGGAGACCACCGGCCTGTCCCCCACGACCGACTCGATCCTGGAGGTCGCGCTCGTACTGACCGACGCCGCCGGGCGCGTCGAGCGCAGCTGGTCCACGCTCATCGACCCCGGCGCGGGCGTGAACGTGGGCCCCACTCATATCCACGGTCTTGTCGCCGAGGAGCTCATCGGGGCGCCTGGTTTCGATGAGGTCGCCGACCTGCTGGTGGCCGACCTGGCCGGGCGGGCAGTGGTGGCCCACAACGCCCGCTTCGACGTCGGCTTCCTCACCCAGGCGCTGGGGATGCGGGGGCTGCTCGACCGCGGCGCGCGGGTGCCGCGGGTGTGCACGATGGAGTGGGCGCGCCATTTCATGACGACGCCATCGCGCCGACTGACCACCTGCTGCGAGGTGGCCGGGGTGGAGATCGGCCGCCACCACAATGCGCTCGACGACGCCCTGGCCGCCGCCGGCCTGCTGCGCCACTACCTGGCGGTGGGGGCTCAGCGGGGCGAGGAGCCGGTGGCGTGGGCCCGCTCGCTCGTTGAGGCTCGCCGCTTCACCGGCTGGCACTGGGACGAGGCAAAGGCGAGGAACGGCATCGAACGTCTCACGGTGCGCACCACGCCCGGTGCTGAGCGAGCCCGTCCGGAGCCCGAGTCCTCGGGGCCGGCCCGCTCGGGATCAGGGCCACCGGGCCGGGTGTCGCCGCTCCGTTCCTGATCGGGGACTTACTTCTCCCACGAGGACTGCGTTCTCCTCCAGACGACTGGGGTACGGCCTCAGTCGTCTGGAGGAGAAGTACGTTCTGGACGGGAAACGCAGTCCTCGGTTCAGCCGACCGCGCCCCGGCCGGCTACTCCACATCCCACAGGACGTGCCGCCCAAGGGCTGTCCGCACGGGCACAGCCCCACGGCTTGGGGCGCCCCACGCCTCATCGACTGGCACCCGCCCTCGCGCAGTAGGTCACGACGACGGCGCCCTCAAGGGACCGCGCAGCACCCACGCCTCCTGGCGAGGCAGCTCAGTCCTCCGCGGCGTCCTCGCCCAGGGAGACGAGGAATCCATCGTCGTCCACGGCCACCCCGGAGACGGCGGTCACCAGGACGGTGGCGAGCTCCTCGACCAGGTCCCGGGCGGTCTGCCGCTCGCGGCGCCGGGAGCGGGAGACCACTTCGGCGTAGGCGTCGGCCTGGTCCTGCGGGATCCAGCGCAGGTCGTAGGACAGAACCGCCCCGCGCGCCCACGGCTCGCCGCGCACGGCCAGGGGCAGCCCGTCGGTGGCGCCGGCGCGCACCTCGATGCGCCCCCAGCCCTCGTGCTCGGGGTCGACCGGGGTGACGACCGCGTAGCCGTCACGCACCTCCTCAATGACATTGCCGGTGGCGGCGGCGACGATCTCCTGGCGCATCGTGTCCTGGCGGACCTTCTCCGAGCCGCGCCAGGCCTTCTCGAAGACGTCCGGGCCGATGCGCTCGACGAGGCTCTCCAGCTGCTCGGGGTCGATGGCGTCCAGCCCGACGGCGCCCCGCGGCTGAACAGCCTCCAGCGCGGCGCTCACCTCGGGGGCCACGGGCTGCAGGACGGCCACCAGGTCCTCCGGGCCGAGCCACACCGGGGCGTAGACGGTCAGGGAGGCCGAGACCTCCGGGCTGGGCTCGACCAGCACCGGGTCCTCGTTGTCCCCTCCGGGAATGAGCCTCAGGGCCCCGGCCAGGCGGCGGGCGATGGCGCGCAGGCGGGTGAGGGCCACCAGCTCGCCCCCCGTGGGCTGGGCGTGGGGGAAGGCGTCGGAGAGCGGGTCCAGGCCGGCGAGCTCGGCCGGCAGGGCGCCGGCACGGATACGGGGGCAGTCCAGGATCATCAGCTGTGTGGTCCACTCCGGCGCACCCAGGAGGCGGCGCATCTCGGCGTCGACCTTCCAAGGCCCCAGCAGGGAGACCCCGGGAAAGAGCTGGAGGCTGGAGACCCCCACCCAGCCGGACTGGATGTCCTGGGACAGAGCCAGGGCCTCAACCTCGTCGGGGGCGACGTCATCAGCCAGGAGCAGGACGTGGTTGGTGTCCAGCAGCCCGACCGGCAGCATGGAGGCGGCGGTGAAGGTGCCGGTGTCGGTGGGCAGGGAGACGGCGAAGTCGGTCGAGTCGCTCATAGGTGCTTCTCCTGGGAGATGGGAGCGGCGCCGTCGGCGGGGGCCGCCGGGGTGTCGGGTATGCGGGTGCGGTGGAAGGACTGATGAGAACGGGAGGCCGTCGGTCCGCGCTGGCCCTGGTAGCGCGAGCCGGTGGCGCCCGAGCCGTAGGGGGCCTGGGCCGGGCTGGACAGACGGAAGAAGCACAGCTGCCCCACCTTCATCCCCGGCCAGAGCTTGATGGGCATCGTGGCCGTGTTGGACAGCTCCAGGGTGACGTGACCGGTGAAGCCGGGGTCGATGAATCCGGCAGTGGAGTGGGTCAACAGCCCCAGGCGCCCCAGGCTCGACTTGCCCTCCAGACGGGCGGCGACGTCGTCGGGCAAGGTGATGCGCTCGTAGGTGGCGCCCAGGACGAACTCCCCGGGGTGCAGGACGAAGGGCTCGTCGGCCCCGACGTCGACGAGGTGGGTCAGCCCCTCCTGGTCGGCGGCCGGGTCGATGACCGGGTAGCGGTGGTTGTCGAAGAGACGGAACCAACGGTCCAGGCGCACATCGATGGAGGCCGGCTGAATCATCTCGGGGTCGTAGGGGTCGAGGACGACCCGTCCGGCGTCGAGCTCGGTGCGGATATCGCGGTCTGAGAGCAGCACGGGCCCGATTGTGCCAGGTCCTCCCGGAGGCGTCACACGGATTCCGGCCCTGGGGATCCGGGAGGCCCGGACCGCGCCTCAGCCGCTCAGCGGCATGCCGGAGGCGTCAACGCCCCACGGCGCCTCGCCGGGGCGGGCCACCAGGATGAGGATGCCCTCGATGAAGGCCCAGATGGCAATCAGAGGAACCAAGAACCCGCAGCTCAAGAGCGTACCCAGGAGCTGGAAGAGAGCCTTGCCCGTGTAGCCCAGGTAGAAGTTGTGGATCCCGAGGGTGCCGAGGAACAGCGCCAGGATGCCTGCGGCCACCTTGGACTTGCTCGGGTAACCGGGAGGACCGTAAGCGGGAACGGGGCCATAGCCGGGAGGCGCACTGTAGCCAGGAGGCGCGTTGTATCCGGGCTGGGGCCCGTAAGCGCTTTGCGGGTCATACCCCGGCTGGGCTCCGGGAGCGTAGGGACCGCCGTAGGGCGGGTACCCACCTGACGGGTAGTCCGTGGGGGCGGGCCCCGCGGGCAGCGCCGGCACGTCCGGCCAAGGACTCGCAGTGAGCCCAGTCGGATCAGTGGGCTCGTGAGGGCTGGAGGGATCGGTCATGCGCTCATCACACCTATGAAGACGTCGGGGAATCCGCTGGCGAGTGTAGTGGGTGAAGGCGTCGCCGACGCGGTTCGCGAGGCCCCTGCGCAGGCCGATTTGCGTAGACGGCCGGAGTCTGGGTTAGACTTCCGCACGCACCTGGGACGCACGTCCACTGGTGCCACGCGGGTGTAGTTCAATGGTAGAACTTCAGCTTCCCAAGCTGACAGCGCGGGTTCGATTCCCGTCACCCGCTCCAGCCCGAGGGTCCGGACCGTCACGGTTCGGGCCCTCATTGTTGCGCGGCCCTGGTTGGCGCGCGCGGAGGCGGCCTCGGGGTGGCAGCCTGTGGGGCCGGGGGCATTCGACGCCGTCGGGACAGGGCTACACGGCCGGGGACATTTCTGTGCGGTCGGGTGCGTGCCCTTCCGAACGGGGACAGTCGACGCCGTCGGGGACAGGATTCCCGTCCCCGCACGCGCAACATGTCCCCGCCCGGTAGAGAAAGTCCCCGGCCGCGTGGAGTGGCCCCACCGGAGGACACCACCCCTTGACACCGTCCTCCCCCACCGAGTTCGCCACTCCGTAGACGTCAAACCGGCTCATCCTTAGAATTTCTGCATGCCAGATCATGAGTATTCGGTGCGCGTGGAGTGGACGGGCAACCTGGGTACGGGCACATCCGGATACCGCGACTACTCGCGCGATCACGATGTCCGGGGAACCACCGCCGACCTGCCGGTGATCCGTGGATCGGCGGATCCAGCATTCCGAGGGGACGCTCGCAAGTGGAACCCGGAACAGCTCCTGCTCGCCTCGCTCTCACAGTGCCACATGCTGTGGTACCTCCACTTCGCGGCAGACGCGGGCGTCACCGTCACCGGCTACTCGGATACCCCTACCGGCATCATGGCCGAGCACCCGGGCGGTACCGGGGAGTTCACGTCAGTCACCCTTCGCCCCGCAGTGACCATCGCTCCCGGCAACGATCCTGAGAGCGCAGCCACGCTCCACGACCGCGCCGCCGAGTACTGCTTCATTGCTCGATCGGTGAGCTTCCCGGTTCACCACGAAGTCATCATCACGACCGAGCACTAGGAGACGAGGCCTTTCGCCTCCCTGTTCTTCACCTGCGCCTTTCGGGGCAGCGCCGTCGGGAACTGGGCTGCACGGCCGGGGACATTTCTGTGCGGCCGGGGACAGTCGACGCCGTCGGGGACAGGATTCCCGTCCCCGCACGCGCAATTTGTCCCCATGGGCAGGAAAGTGTCCCCGGCCGCGTGGAGTGGCCCCTGCGGCGCCAGCCAGCCCTGCCGGCCAGGGTCAGGACAGGACGGCCTGCAGGTTGACCTGGGCACTGCCCAGGATGCCGGCCGGGTCGCCTCCGGCCAGCCCGGGCAGCTCGTTGTCGAAGGTGGCGATGACGTCCGAGGTGCCGGAGGCGGCGGGCACGGGCTGGGAGTACTCGACGCCGGCCAGGAAGGCCGCCTGGTCGGCGTGCTTGCCCTTCCAGGTCTCGCCGGCGGACTTGCCGGCGGGCACGGTCCCCGCCGCACCGGCCAGGGCCACCTGCCGCTCGGCAGCGGTGAGGTACTCCACGAGCTTGATGGCGTCGGCCTTGTGCTTGGAGGCCTCCACGACTCCGTAGAAGGTGGGGAACTGCAGGGTCCCCTTGCCGCCGCTGCCGGCCGGCAGCTCGACCACCTTGTAGGAGATGCCCGAGTAGGTGTCCGCCAGGGTCTTGGTCAGGGCCTCGGTCTCGATCACCATGGCGGCCTGTCCCTGGCCGAAGGCGTCGGCGGCGGATCCGGCGGGCAGGTCGGCGCCCCAGCCGGCCGACCCGGAGGACAGGAGCGTCTTGACCTGGGTCAGGCCCGCCACGGATCCCTCGGAGGAGGCTGTGGCCTTCGTACCGTCGGCGCTGGTCAGTCCCCCACCGCCCTGGACGAGGAAGGCGCCCACGCGCGCGTAGGAGGCATCGAGGGTCAGGCCGACGACCCCGCCGGAGGTGAGCTTGGCGGCCACCTGGTCGAGCTGTTCCCAGGTGGTCGGGTAGTCCGAGTCGCTCAGGCCCGCGGCCGACCACAGCGAGGTGTTGACGTACAGGGCGAGCGTGGAGACGTCCCGAGGCGCCGCGGCGATCTTCTCCTGCCGGGTGGCACTGGTCAGCAGCGCGGGGTTCGCGTCCTTGACGGCGGCCGCCCCCTTGTCCCAGGAGTGCAGGGCACCGGCGTAGCTGGACAGCTGGGCCGGGTCGAGGACGGCGACGTCGATGCTCGGCTCGGCCGTGATCCCGCGAGCCAGCTCCTGGGAGACGTCGGAGACGGGCTTGACGTCCACCTCCACCTTGGTCTCCTTGGTGAATGCCTCCACCGCCTTGGACAACGCCTCCGCGGCGGCCTCGCCCGCGTCGGGGACGATGAGCGCCATCTTGCCCTCCTCGGTAGCCTCGTCCTTCGACTTCGACGAGCAGGCGGCGAGGGTGGCCGCGGCGGCCAGCCCCAGAGAGGTCAGGGCGAACGTCCTGCGGGTGAGCATCATGTGTTCTCCTTGAGGGAATCCCGGAGTGCCCGGGAGCGGGATGAGCCCGGGGCCGCGACGGCGCCTGTGGGCTCGCGATGTGCGACGTCGGGCGGGGACGGCGGGAGGGCACTGCGGGCCCCGCGTCGCCAGGAGGAAGCGTAGGCCATGTGGGCGGCGAGCTCGGACTCGAGCCCGCCGCCCTCACCTCACAGGAGATCGCGCAGGGCCAGCACGACGACGCCGGTGGCCACCGCGTCCACGAGGAACCAGCTGGCCAGCCACACCCCGGCGGGCACCCGGGTCAGATGGGCCAGGGTGCGGTGGTCCTGGCTCGGGTCGCGTGAGGCGGCGACGTCGCGCAGGGAGTCCCAGGCCCCCACCAGCAGGGCCAGCCCGGTCCCGGCGACGACGCCGTCGCGCCACTGCCCGCCCCACCACCACAGGGCCCCGGTCAAAGCGGCCACGAGCAGGACCAGCAGGACCGTGCGCACGGAGCGGGACATGACCAGCAGGACCGCCAGGAGGACCAGCCCCAGCAGCAGGACCGCGCTCGCCCAGCCCTTGAGGGCCAGGAGCACGACGACGGCGCCCAGGACGGCGGGGGCGGGGTAGCCGGCCCAGGAGGTGGCCACCCGGCCGGGGCCGGTGGGCTTGCCGGCGGTGACGGCGTGCCCGGACAGGTCCCGGCTCACCACGAATCCGAGGAAGCGCCGTCCCACCATGAGGCCGACGGCGGCGTGCCCGGCCTCGTGGACGATCGTCACCAGGGTGCGCCCCCAGCGGCGGGCCGGAGCCCAGGCCAGGACGATGAGAAGGATCGCCAGCGCCGGCCACAGCACGCCGGGATCCAGGCCGACGACGCTCGAGGCGCGGGCCAGCAGGTCGTTCCAGGTGTCAGTCCAGCTCAAGTTCACGAGCGGAAGTCTGCCAGGCCCACCCGCGTGCACGGCCGTGACTCACGCTGTCAGCCGACCGCGCTGTGACGAAGCGAACCGGGGGCCTCGGCTCCCTCCAGGGGCTCGGTGGCGCGGGGCTGGGCAATGGTCGGCACCGCGTGGGCGGGCTGGCGGGCCCCCACCGCCCGCAGCACGAAGGCGTCCAGGCTCTCCAGGTAGGCCCGCCGCTGCTCCGGATCCGAGGGGGTCGGGCGCCCGCCCATGACGGTGGCGTGGATGAGGGGGATGACCTGCTCGGGCTCCTGGGCGGGGATGAGCCCCTGGTCCATGGCGTCGGTGAGGATCGAGGAGAGCATCTGGGCCACGAGCGCCCCGTGGGCCTTGAGGCGGCCGGCGGTTCCGCGCGAGACCGCCCCGGAGAGGGGCCCCGAGGTCGGGAAGTGGAAGTGCCGGGCGATGAGGGCCTGCTGGCGCACGTAGATGCGCAGGCGGTCGATCGGGTCCTGGGTGCCGGCCAGCGCCCGGGAGAGCTCCTCGGCGTAGCGGCCGGCCTCGTGCTCCATGAAGGCCAGGAGGAGGTCCTCCTTGTCCGCGAAGTGGTTGTAGACGGCCGTGCGCCCCACGCCCGCGTGGTTGGCGACGTCGGACAGGGTGATCTTGTCGAAGCTGCGCTGGCTCATGAGCTCGGACAGCGCCTGGAACAGGGCGGTGCGCGTGCGCTCTCGATGCTCGGCCAGTGAGGAACCCAGAATCTTCGGCATGCGGCAACCCTAACTTACGAGATGACGCGGACGATAGAAGTGTCAGAAACTGGGACGGGCCGGCGCCGTGGGACTGCTGACGTCTTCGTGCCCGCGGCCCTGGGGAGGGCCGCCCGCCTGCGCCCCGTCGTCGGTCCCGGTGTCCATCAGCGCCCCAGGGCGCCCACGAGCGCGTCGATGATCGGCAGGTCCGCCTCCAGCCACGGCAGCCGGCGCAGCTGGTCGGGCGGATCCAGGCGCACCCACTCCAGGCGTTGGTGATCGCCTCCGGCCCTGCCCCGCTCCCCGGGGTGGGCGGGCTCGGCCAGCCACACCCGCATCCTGAAGCCGTGCATGGCCGGCCAGGCCGGGGCGTCGTCGCCGGGGCCGCTGTTCGGCGGCGCCGCAACCGCCAGCTGTCTGGGGACGACGAGCTCGGGCCCCAAGCGGACGCCCAGACCGATCTCCTCGTCCAGCTCGCGGGCCAGGGCCTGCTCGGGCCTCTCCGCGGGCTCGACCTTGCCCCCGGGGAGCTCGAACTGGCCGGCATGCTCCGGCGGGTAGGAGCGGGCCGCGCACAGCAGAGTGGTCGGATGCTCCAGGTCGTCCAGGACCGCGGCCGCCACGACGAGGCGTGAGGCCCGCCCCGTATCGGAGTCGCTCACCAGGGCTTTCCCCCTCCTTCGCTGCCGCCGGACTCCTCGGTGGTTCCCGGGCTGCCGTTGTTGCGGTCCCGCAGTCGCTTGGCCCGGTCATCGACCGGGGTCGGGGTCGGCTTGGCGCTCGGGGTGCTGGAGGAGGTCTCACCCGGCGAGCTCGACGACGACGGGCTCGAACTCGGATCGTTGCTGGGCTGGGAGGAGGCACTCGAGCTCGGGTCACTGCTGGGCGTGGCCGAGGGGGTCGAGCTCGGGTCGCTGCTGGGCTGAGAGGAGGGGTTCGAGCTCGGATCGCTGCTGGGCGTGGCCGAGGGGTTCGGGCTCGGGGAGGGATTCTGCTCGGGCGGGGGCGGCACCTCGCAGGTATCGGCCGCCTTCTTGGCCGCCTCAATGTGCTCAGTGACCGCCGCGGAGCTCCCGCTCTCCTGGGCCTGGGCCGCCAGGGTGAGGTGGGCGACGTACAGGTTGGTGCGCACCATGCACTCCGGGGAGCCGGCCTCCTTCACCTTGGTCTCCGGGTCAACCTTGGCCTTGGGCGCCTCACTGAGAGCCTGGTTGAGGGTCGTCACCGCGGAGGTCGGGTCCTTCGCGGCGAGCTGACCGGTGCCCAGGTTGAAGTGGACGCGCCACTGCTCCAGCCAGGGATTGATCGTGGCGACCGTGCGGTAGCGCGACAGGGCCGTGTCGTAGTGGCCGGCTGCGGCGGCACGGTTTCCGGCCAGGGAGATGAGGAAGATCGACCCGAGCCACAGGGAGACGATGGTGGCTAGCGCGGCGGGCACCCCACCGATCGCCAGGAGTCGACGGCGCCGTTTGAGGCGCGCCTCGCGCCGCCTGGGGTCCTCGGGGGCCGAGGGGTCCGGCGTGGAGGCCCCGTCCTTCGGGTCCGCCTCCTGCAGGTAGTCGAGCTCCTGCTCCGAGGGGGCGCCGTCTGCTCCTGGCGCACCCTGCGCACCGTTGGCGGCGCCGGGCTGCATCCCGCTCCGCCCCTGCCCGGGGACCTCGCCGGAGGTGCTTCCTATCGTCATCATCTTCCCCTTCCCATGAGAAGACGCAGGCGACGGTCGGCTCGCATGAGATCGAGGATCTCCCACAGCAGCAGACCGAAGGCGATGAGTCCCAGTGGCCAGGTCAGGTACACCCGGGCGTTGGTCTTGGCCCGCCCGTCGGAGGTGACGGCCTCGATGTCGAGGTTGGTGAACTTGCTCGTCGGGTCATCCCCCGAGCCGCCGGTGCGGTGGTAGTAGGGCAGCCCCAGGTCCTTGGCCACCTTCTGGAGCTCCTCGGCGTCGATCTTCGACACCCCGGGCTGCCCGCCCTGGCCGTCGGTGATGTAGTCGGACTGGGTGTGCTCGCCGGTGGACGGCGAGCCGTCGTAGCTGCGCATCTTGCCGCCCTCGGTCGAGCCGTAGCCCAGCACCGCGCCGCCGTCGACGAGCCCGGCCAGGGACTGCCAGGAGATGCCGGCGTTGTCGGCCGTCTGAGCGCCGCGGCCGTTGTCGGTGGCCTCGCCGTCGGAGAAGATGTAGACGAGGCGGATGTCCTTGGGCTCGGACTGGCGGGCCTGCGCCAGCGTCTGCCCCAGCACCGGAAGCGCCACCTCCAGCGAGGAGCCGGTGGCGTGGCTTGAGACCTCCTGCTTGAAGGAGCCGATCCAGGCGTCGACGGCGTTGGTGTCGTGAGTCAGCGGCAGCTCCCTGGCCGCCGCGTTGTCCAGGGCGATGATGGAGAAGCGCGAGTCCGGGAAGGCCTCGCGGATGGCCCGCATGTCGGCGCGCACGCCGTCGAGCCTGGTGGAGGCCGACTGGTCGACGCCTTCGGGCCCCTTGCCCTGGTAGTCCTCCGCGGCCATGGATCCGGTGCGGTCCACCACCATGTAGATCTCCACGTTGGAGACGCTGATGGCCTCGCTGCCGCGGATCGCCGGCCCCGCCAGCGCCAGCACGATGACGACGACGATGGCCAGGCGCCTCCACCAGGCCCGGCGGGCGGCCGGCTCGGCATCGTCACGGACCAGGCGGCGTCGGGCCACGATGAGCAGCCCCGTCAGGGCGGCCGCAACGAGGAGGACGAGGATCCACCAGGTGACTGGGATGAACGCGAAGTCCCCGATGATCGGAACCGGCTTCATGCTCGCCTCCAGGTAGTCAGTCCCAGGTAGCCCAGAAGCACCAGTGAGAGCGTGATGACGAGCCGCTGGGGGACGTCGGTGCGACGGGTCTGCTTGCGACCCCCGAGCGCGGAGACCTCGGTCTTCTCCAGCTCCTTGACGATCTGGCCCCCGGTGCCGGAGTCCTCGACGTCGTAGAAGCGCCCCTTGCCCTGCTCCTCGGTGACGGTCTTGAGCTCCTCGCGGGACTCCTCGGGAGTCTTGTCGAGCAGGTCCTGGTAAGGCTGGTCCTCGTCGGCACCGTAGATGGAGAACAGGCGGATCTTGCGCTCGGCCAGGAGCTTGGCGGCGTCGGGCAGGGGATAGATCTGCTCGTTGTCAGGGTCGATGACCTGGTTGTCGGTGGCCAGGATGATGGAGCGGGAGCGCTCCAGGCCCTGGTTGTCGAAGGCCTGGGCGCAGGAGGCGAGCCCGTCACCGGCCAGGGAGGAGCCGTTGATGCTGGAGTTCACCGTGCCGCCGAAGGCCTCCTGGTAAGCGAGCTGCTGCTTGTAGGTGACGTTCTCCGGGTCGATGTCCAGCACGTCGCCCAGCTCGCTGAGCTGGTCACGCAGCAGCTCGTAGTCGTCCGTGAGCGGCACGATGGTCTGCGCGGCCGAGTTCCAGGCCACGATCCCCACCCGCTCGCCGTCGAAGTCCTCCAGGATCTCGGAGAAGGTCGTCAGGACCGAGGAGTCGATCCTGACCATCGACGTCGACACGTCCAGGCATAGGACGATGTCACGGTTGGCCAGGGCGTCGGAGCGCTCGGTGACGCGCACGGGCCGACCGGCGATGGCGGCGGCGCTCACCAGGCCCGAGACCAGCAGGACCGCCAGGAGCGCGTGCAGCCAACGCTGAGCCCGGATGCGCTTGCGCACCGCCGGCAGCTGGAACAGGCTCGCCGAGTTGGCCAGACGGCGGGGCAGCTCGACGACCTGCTCGCTCCCCCGCCGGCTCCAGGACAGCCCGGAGCGCTTGGGCGCCCCAGTGGAGGGGCCCAGGCCGGAGCGGCGGTCGATGATGAACGCCGCAATGATCGCCGCGGCGGCGATGACGACAAGAACAATGAACAACCAGAGCATCACCATCGGGTGACCACCTCCCTGGCGTGGGTAAGGGCCTCCTGCGCGGCGGCCTGCGGCTCACGGTCGAAGGAGGGCTGCTCCCACACGGCCAGCAGCTCTCCGACGTGCCCCAGCGGGTTGATGTCCAGGGGACGGCCCGCCGCGCGCACACTGCGCCGGCGCTCCTCCACCGAGCTCGGCCCGGCGGTCGCGGCCATGTCGAGGATCTCCGAGACCGTGGCGGTGGTGATCTCCTCCCCGCTGCGGGCCTCGGCGAAGCCGCGCAGCAGCGCCGCCAGCTCCAGGTGCAGCTCGCGCAGGTCCAGATCACCGGTGTCCCAGCGCTGGGAGATCTCGCTGAGACGCTCACCCCACTGGCGGCGCTCACGGGGCGCCATGGGGATGTCTCCGACCTCCTGGGAGATGTCGCGGCGGGTCACCAGGAAGGTCCGCAGCAGCCAGGCGGTCACCAGCAGGAGGCCGACGACCATGACGATGACCATCCAAATCGGCATGAGGACCGGGGGCATGATCTGCATGGGTCACCGCCTCCCTCTGGCTACGGCGGCGCGCTCACGCTGGAGGAGCTCGGCGATGGAGTCGATGAGCGTCTCCTCGGAGGAGACGACGCCGTACTCCAGGTGCCGGGCGTCGAGCACCTGCTCGACGCTGGTGCGCCACTGCTCGCGCACCACGGCCGCCTGAGCGGCCAGGTAGGAGTCTGCGCGCAGGAAGGCGGGGATCTCGAAGGGCAGGTCGATGTCCCGCCCGCGGCCGCCGTCCGGGCGCAGTGGGTCGTCGTCCTCGATCTGGACGACGATCATCTCGTGCTGGATCGACAGGCGCCGCAGCCAGGTCGCGGCATCGGGGCCGGGGTGGGCGGTGTCGGTGATGAGGATGACCAGGCTGCGTCGGCGGTGCCAGGTGCTCACCCGCTCCATGAGGCGCGGCAGGCTGGAGGGAGGGGCCCCGGGGGCCAGCTCGAAGACGCCGGGCGCCCCCTCAACGGGAGCGTCGAGGTCCTCGTAGGTGCGGGCCAGCAGCGCCAGCAGGGTCTCCACGTGCTTGGCCCCGGAACGGGCCGGGCGCGAGATCATCCGGCCGGCGTCACCGGCCACGAGCGCCACCGAGTCCCCCCGCATCCGGGCCAGGTAGGCGAAGACCTCCGCCACTCCCAAGGCCAGGTCGCGCTTGTCCTCGCCCGAGGGGGTCATCGCCGCCATGGTCCGGCCCGTGTCCACGGCCAGCACCATGGGCATCATGGACTCGCGCTGGTAGCGCTTGATGACCGGCTGCCCCAGGCGGGCCGAGGACTTCCAGTCGATGTCGGAGATGTCGTCGCCGGGCCGGTAGAAGGACATGTCGTCGAAGTCCTGCCCGCGTCCGACGAACACCGACTTGTGGCGCCCGTCGAGCAGCCCCGTGGCGCGGCGCAGGGTCGGCAGGCTCAGAGCCGCGCGCAGACGCTCGATCCGCGAACCGCGCCGGCCCTCGCCGGAATCGGACTCGGGCGCCCCGGGAGCGCCGTGTACCTCCGTGCTCATCGCTGTGCTGGTCCCCACCGGGCTCAGGGCGTGGGGACGGCCGCGAAGATGGCGTCGATGATCGCCTCGGGGGCGATGCCGTCGGCCAGGGCGTCATAGGTGAGCACCAGCCGGTGGCGCAGCACCCCGTGGCGCAGCAGGCGGACGTCGTCGGGGATGACGTAGGTGCGCCCCTCCTGGAGGGCGACGGCCTGGGCCACCTTCATGAGCGCGATGCCTCCACGGGGGGAGGCCCCCACGCGCACCTGCCGGTCCAGGCCGGGCACGGGCCGCGGTCCTCCGCCGCGGGAGGTGTTGATGAGGGCGACGATGTACTGCTTGATGACGGGATCGACGTAGACCCGCTCGGCGGCCCGCTGCAGCCACTCGACGTCGTCGGTGGAGATGGGCCGCCCGGTCACGGGCTGGTCGAAGGTCCCGTTGGAGATGCGGTCCAGGACGTCGGCCTCCTCGGAGGGCCGCGGGTAGGTGAGCACCTCCTTCATGAGGAAGCGGTCCATCTGCGCCTCGGGCAGGACGTAGGTGCCCTCCTCCTCGATGGGGTTCTGGGTGGCCAGGACCATGAAGGGGTGGGGCAGCGGGTAGACGACGCCGCCGATGGAGGTCTGACGCTCCTGCATGGCCTCGAGCATGGCCGACTGGGTCTTGGCGCTGGAGCGGTTGATCTCGTCGAGCAGGACGATGTTGGCGTGGACCGGCCCCAGCTGGGTGGTCATCTCGCCGGTGGAGGAGTTGAGGATCTGGGTGCCCACGATGTCGTTGGGCATGAGGTCGGGCGTGCACTGGATGCGCCGGAAGGAGCCGGAGACGGCCGAGGCCAGCGTCTGGGCGGCGGTGGTCTTGGCCAGGCCCGGCACCGACTCCAGCAGGATGTGCCCACTGGACATGAGGGCGGTCACCAGGGCCCTGCGCAGCTGCTCCTGACCGACGACGCGCTGGGAGAAGATGTTGGCCACGGACTTGAGCAGCTCGCCGGCGCGCTCCACGTCGGCATCCCCGGCGCCTCGACGGCTGGAGGCGGCCCGGGCCTCGCGGCGCAGCGTCTCACGGGAGGGCAGGGGGCCGGTGTCGACCTTCTCCTCGGCCGGCGCCGCCGGTCCGGAGGGGTAGCCGGGAACCGTCATCCTGGATGACGCGGTCGGCACGGAGCCGGCCCCGGCGGTCTGCGGGTCGATCTGAGGAGGGACCGAGGGCGGCTGCTGCGCCGAGGCCGCAGTCCCCTGCCCGGCGGAGGAACCGACGGGCTGACCGGCCGCTCGGGCCGCCGGCTGCCCGGCCGGCTGGCCGCTCGACTGACCGTACTGCTGGCCACTGCCCCAGCCACCCGGCTGACTGCCGGGTTGGGCGCGGTGCTCGGGCTGCATGCTCATGGTTCTCCTCGCTCAGTTCTGGCTTGATTCCTCGCGCCACGTGCTCGCGCCTGGATAGGCGACGCATTGGCAGGCTATACGAGCCGGGGCCACCTGTGGCGCGAGCGACGGGGAAGTCCTCCCCACAGCGCCGGTAAGCCTCCACTTTTCACCGGATTGGCGCCACTTTGACGGAAATGTGAGACGAGTCGTCATGGGGTGGCCGCCCCGGGATCAGAGCTGGCCGAGGTTCACCCGGCTCCCGGCCAGGCTCAGCCGGAGCCCGTCACTGGTGACGATGGCGCTGGTCGGACGCAGCCCCGACGGCAGGGACTTCGCGGGGATCGTGATCTGCGGGGAGTCCAGCCCGACATAGCTGAGCATGCTGTCCTGCCCCGTGCCGACGTCGACGCCGAGGGTGTTCCCGCTCATCCGGGTGGAAGTGATGGTCAGGATCAGGCTGCCGTCGGCACCCAGCGACGGGGCGATCTCGGCCTCACCACTCAGACCGAGCACGGACATCGAGGCCTGGATGACCCCCGGATCCTGGGCGCTCGTCCCGGTGCGCTTGGCCTGAAGGGTGATGCCCTTGAGCTTGGGGTGCGATGCGGCGGCGAGCGTGGCCACCTGCTGCCAGCTGACGGTGCCCGACGCCGCCACCGTGTCGGTCTGATAGGGCTTGTGCAGGCTGATGTGGCTCAGATCGACGTCGACGTCGCTGAGCGTGACCGAGGCGTTGCTCTGCCCCTTGGAGGTGATCGTCAGGCTCGGGGAGTCCACGCTCAGACTGTCCAGTGAGCCGCCGACGACCTGACTCAGAACGATTCCCCTGGTGGCGATCCGGGCGTCCGGACTGAGCCCCGGCAGGGCCGAGCGCACGGCGGAGTCGACCTGCCCGCGCACGAGGTACTCCGCCCCGACAGCCCCGGCGCTCAGGATGACGACGAGCACCACCAGGACAGCCACCCACCGTCGAGCGCGACGTCGGCCGGCAGGGCGGGGGAGGTCATCCTCGAAGAACTCCTCCTGCGAGAGGTCGTCCTCCTCGGGATCGTCCGCCAGGACCTCATCGAGGAGGGCCCGATCGGAGAGCTCCTCATGGGTCACGTCCTCGCGCGCCCGAGGCGAGTCCGCGTCACTGTGGTGACTCATCGCTCCTCGCGTCACGTCATCGCCTCGGCGCCGACGGCGAGCTCTGGGCCACCGGGGCGGTGCTCACTGAGCGCTCGGCCGTCTGGTCGGCGGGGGCCTGGTTGGCGGCCCACTCCTCGTCAAGCATGTAGAGGTCCTCGGCGGTGACCATGAGGGTGGACACGGCGTGCTCCACCAGGGCGGTACGCCGGTTGGAGGCGGCTCCGGCCACCCGGCCGCCGCGCAGCCCGCGCACCCCCACCCGGTCGAGCTTCTCGCAGACGTTGTCGAGCTTGCGGTTGAACTTGGTCAGCGGCCAGCCCAGGCGCGCCGCAGCCGCCGCGGAGGAGGGGATCTCGGCGGCCCCGGTCCCGGCCCGTTTGAGCACCGGCTCGGACAGCGCCAGGACGAGCAGCAGCTGGGAGCGGGTCATCGGAGTCACCCCGATGGTGGTCTGGCCGGAGGACTGGCGCACGCCGTCGATCCCGGAGAAACGGTCCTCCCCGGAGGTGATGAGGTTGATCTCGTAGGTGGTGGGGCCTGCGGAGAAGGTGAGGATGACCCGCGGGAAGACCAGCGGCATACGGGCCCCCGGGGCCAGCCGGGACTGGACCAGCCCCTCGCCGTCGGTCAGGGTGGCCGACAACCGCGAGCCCTCGTTGGCGATCCACCAGAGGTTCTCGGAGTGGGCGAAGACCAGGAAGCGGCGGTGGAGGTAGGGGTTGTCGTCGATATCGAGGTCTCCGCCTCGGCCGATGACGAAGGTGTCGGCCGGGGCGACCCGGTGAATCTCTCCGGAGAAGTCCAGGACGAGCTCGTCGGGCTGCTCAGGATCGACCTCCGGCATCTCCGTCCACGTCAGGTCGCTCATGAATTCTCCTTCCACGGTCCCGGCTCATGATCGGCCGGGTCCAGTCTCGCTGAGATGCCGGAACCGCACCGGCCAAGCACAACCACTCGGACAGTGACCTCAGCCACTACGGAGCCTCAGCCACGACGGCGGATCGATACGGAGCGTCACTCCGTCACCGACATCCATGAGGTCCCCCATGAAGACCGGCGTCGGCATTCCCGATCCCAGCAGGACCGGCGTCGCACCGGGGCGAGCCAGGACGGTGCCGTTGGACGAGCCCAGGTCCTGAGCCAGGACGCTCCACCCCGAGGTCGTGAGCATGAGGTGGGAGCGCGAGACCATGTGCTGCGGGCTGGCCACCGGGACCAGGGCCACGATGTGCGGATCGCCCCCGGCCTGCACCTGGGGGGCGCGTCCGATGACGACGTCGCCGGCGACCTCGACGGCGGCTCCGGTCGACAGGGTCAGCGTGGCCAGAGCCGGCCGGCGCACGTAGGAGAACACTCCCGTCAGGGGCTGGGCGCAGATCAGGCACTCCCGGAGCTCGGGAGGATTGGGGTGCCCCTGGGGGCAGATCGAGGCCCGCACGGGGGGCGCCGCGATCAGCGCCGCCTCGGAGGCGGAGACGACTTCCGTGTTGGGCAGGGCCTCCAAGGGCTGGGGCTCCCGGACGGGCTGGGGCTGCTTGCTCTTGGAGTTGTCCGGCGCAGTGGGGGTGTTGGCCGTCGGGCTGCCACCCGAGCTCGCCGAGGGGGCGGTGGGGGCCCGGTGGGCGCCGCGGCGCCGACGCCCTGAGCCGGGCTCCGGCTCGGGGTAGTCCGGGAACGGGCTCACGTCACCGGTCTCCAGGCCCTCTGCAGCAGCCTCAGTGGTCTGCGAGAGCTGCTGCGGCTCGATGGGGTCGTCGGGGTCCTCCCAGACGCCCGTCTCCAGCAGCTCGGGAGCCGAGTCCGTGGAGCTGTCGGATTCGGCAGGATTCGCAGCCTCGGTGGAGGAAGGGGCCTGGGCGGGGGAAGCGACCTCGGTAGGAGAATCGGCCGCGGCGGGAGGAGGCACCTCCAGGGGCGCCGGCGTCGGCTGCGGCTCCTGCTCTGGTTCCGGCTCCGGGGCCGCCTCCTGGGGTGAGCCGGAGATCGGGGAGATCGGGGAGATCGGGGTGATCGGTCTGAGCAGCGTGGTCTCGTCACTGGGCTCGGCCGGGACGATCCCGCTGGGCTGCAGCGCCATGGACCGCAGGTCCGAGCGCCGCAGCGCTGCGGCCCGCGAGGGCGCGGCGTCCTGGGGGGAGGGCGCGCTCAGGGCCGCGGGGGCCGCGGGCCCCACCGTCGGCAGGTAGGTGCCGCCCAGGGCCTGCAGGACCCGCAGGCCCGTCTCCACGGAGACGCCACCGGCCTGCGAGCCGGCAGCCGGGTTGATGACGGCGGTCCCGTCAACGCCGTCGACCCGCAGAGCACCGTCCGACAGGCGCGTCAGCCCCTCGGGCAGCGGAATCCGCTCGCGTGGCAGGGATGGGGAGGGAACCGGGGAGATCGTCACTGCGCCCCCTGACTGCTTGCGCCACCGGGGCGGGACGCGTGCGCCGTCGGCGGAAGATCTGGCACCTGGAGGGCGTCGACGACGACGGCGGTGGTGTTGTCATGCCCTCCGCCCTCCAGGGAGGCGGCCACGAGGAGCTCGGCCGTGCGCTGCGCCGTGCACCCGGCCGCCAGCACGGTGGCGATGGCCTCGTCGTCGAGCTCGTCACTGAGTCCGTCGGAGCAGATGAGGAGCCGGTCCCCGGCGGCCACCGGAACGCTGTAGAGGTCCGGGACGCCGGAGTCGGCGATGCCACCGCCCAGCGCCCGGGTGACGATGTTGCGGCGGGAGTCGCGGCGCGCCTGCTCGGGGGTGAGCTCGCCGGTCTCGATGAGAATCTGGACCCGGGAGTGGTCGCGGGTGACCTGGGAGAGCATGTCGTCGCGCAGCAGGTAGACCCGGGCGTCCCCGATGTTGAAGATGACCCAGGTGGGACGCGTCACCCCCTGCTCGTCAGGAATCCAGGTCAGGATGACGCCGGCGATCGTCGCGCCGGGCAGGTAGGCGGCGTGGGACGGGATGGCGACGATCGCCTCCTGCGCGGCCACCACCGCGCGAACCACCGTGTCGATGTCAGTGATGGTCGCCCCGGCCAGGGAGTACAGGGAGTCGAGGGCCACCTGCGTGGCCATACGGCCGGCGGCGTGCCCGCCCATGCCATCGACGACGACGAAGGCCGGAGCGATGGCGAGGTAGCCGTCCTCGTTGATCGTCCGCAGGCGCCCCACGTCAGTGGCCGCACCGACAACGACCTCCGAGGCCCTGATGCCGTCCTCACCGCGGATCACGATGGCATCGGCATCAGCACGAACGTGCTCGGTCATCGGCTCCCTTTCACTTGCGTCGCGTGCACTCCCCTAGTAAACCCCAGCACCCCGTCCGGAACCACCGCGCCACCGCCCTGATTCCACCATGTGGGAGCCCACACCCGATCGGAGGCCGGCGGCGCCTGCTCCCGCTGCGCCCACCGAACGGGCCTGCCTCACCGCCGCCATCGGCGACGATCCGCCGTCGTCGGGCACTGACGAGCTGCGGCCGTGACCCGTCAGGCAGTCGGATTCACGGTGTCCTCAGGTAGTCTTCCAACGTGGCCGGCTGACCGACCCCAATGCCGCCGAGGTGGTACTGCGTTCCCTGACTCGGTATCACGGGCGGCCCGACACCCGACCCGCGACGGCCCCAGGTGCCGGTCACAACCTGGACCGACGTCGTTTTCCCGACCCTCGAAGGACCCAGCATGTCTCAGGCCAAGGACGAGCTTGTCGCGCGAGCGCAGGATCCCAATGCAGAGTTGGAGACCCTCCACCAGCTGGCGCAGAACTACCCCGGCCTGCGCCCCTACATCGCCGCCAACCCACGCACCTATCCCGCCCTTCTGGAGTGGCTGGGAACCCTGGGTGACCCCGCGGTCGACGCAGCCCTGGCCTCTCGCAACAGCCAGCCTCAGTCAGCGCCGTCGGCGCAGTCGGCGCAGTCATCGCCGCAGCTGGCGGTGGTCTCGCCCCCCGGCGCCCAGCACAGCGCGCCGTCGGCCAGGTCCTCCGAGGCCCCCACGCAGGTGACCCTGCCCCGTTCGCTCCAGCCCGGCAGCGCGGTCTCCGGCGCCTCTGCGATCTCCGCCACCAGCTCGAGGAGCGCCGCGAGCGCTCCGAGCGCCTTCAACGCTGCCGGCGCGAACACGCAGGTTGACGGCTTCCAGGCCACGGGCGATCCGACCGTCTCGGTGCCCACGTCCCACCCCGCCCAGGCAATGGCCTCCCAGTCACCGGCCCGGCCGGTTCAGCCCGCCCTGCAGCAGACCTTCCAGCAGTCCGCGAACGTCTCTCAGGCCCAGAGCCCGGTCATTCCGGCTCCCGTGCAGCAGGCCCCCGCAGTGGCCGGCGACGACGGCGTCTTCGGCGTCGGCACCGAGGACGACGACTCCGAGCCCCCCTCCTCCTTCCTGACCTCCAACCGCATCCTGCTCATCCTGGCGCTCCTGGTGGCCACCGTCCTGGTCTTCCTGGCGACCTGGTACCTCTCCGGGGGCAGTGACAAGGGCTCGGCCGCCGACTCGGGCACCGAGGCCCCGGCCGACTCCGGCCAGGCCGCGGCTCAAGACGGCTCCTCCCCGGCCTCCCAGTCCGCCTCCCCCTCGGCCTCAGCCACCCCGAGTGCCTCGGCGACGCCCACGCTCAAGGCACCGGCGCCCGCCAACGCACAGGAGCTGTCCGCCTTCGACGCCCCCAGCGGCAACATCAGCTGCACCCTGAATGACAACAACCTCACCTGCGTCATCAACGAGCACGCCTCCACCGCTTCCTGCCCGTCCTCAAAGCCGCTGACGGTCACGATCGGCACGGACGGGAAGTCCAGCCAGAGCTGCGGGTCCACCTTCTCCACCAAGGGCGTCAGCCTCAGCTACGGCTCCGCCGCCAAGAACTCCACCTTCGCCTGTGAGTCGGCAGACTCCGGCATGCAGTGCTGGAGCCAGGTCACCGGTCAGGGCTTCATCCTCAGCCGCGAGAGCGTGACCCCCACCACCCACCGCAGTAACTGATCCGTTTCACCCGAGGTCGGAGCCCCGCCCGCCGGGGCTCCGACCCGTCCTATTACTCTGAACTTCCTCTGAGCCGCACCTTCCAGCAGCGCACGACGTCCGACATGGCCACCTCCTACCGAACGATCCTCATTCACCCCGGCGCCCGCTCCTTCACGAGCGCCGGGCTCATCGCCCGTTTCCCCATGTCCATGGTGGGGATCTCCACGATCCTGGCGGTCGAGGAGCTCTACGGCTCCTACACGGCCGCGGGCCTGGTCAGCGCCGCGAACTTCGTGGCCATGGCCATCGGGGCGCCGATCCTGGCCCGCTGCGTCGACCGCTACGGCCAGTCGCGGGTCATGCTGCCCGCGGTGCTCGTGTCGTCCTTGAGCCTGGTGGGGCTGGCCGGCGCCGCCGCCGTGCACGCGCACCTGGGGATCCTGGCCGCCCTGTCAGCCCTGGCCGGCGGCCTGGCCGGTTCCATGGGCTCACTGGTGCGGGCGCGCTGGACGGCGATGCTCACCCGCCCCGAGGAGGTTCACGCGGCCTTCTCCCTGGAGGCGGCCCTGGACGAGGTGGCCTTCATTCTCGGGCCGGTGCTGGCCACGGCCCTGTGCACGACGCCGTTCCTGCCGGTGATCTCGGGCTGGGTGTGCTGTGTGGTGATGCAGCTGGTCGGGGGGCTGTGGTTCCTCGGCCAGCGCGCCACTGAGCCCGCGCCGCACCCGGCTCGGCCGCGGCGCACCGCTGAGGCCGCCGAGCAGTCGGATCAGACCGCGGCGCACCCACCGGTGATGCGCTACGGCGCGATGGTGTCCATCGCCATCGTCTTCCTCATCCTGGGGGCCATGTTCGGGGCCAACGACGTCGCCGCAGTGGCCTTCGCCACCGAGGCCGGGCACAAGTCGGCCTCGGGTCTGGTCCTGGCGGTGTGGGGCGTGGGCTCCTTCGGCGCGGCCCTCCTCTACGGCTCGCGCACGTGGGGGTGGCCGCTGTGGAAGCAGCTCATGGCCGGACTGGTGGGGCTGGCGGTGGGGGCCTCGACCTTCGGTTTCGCCCCGAGCCTGGTGGTGCTGTCCGTCCTGGCACTCCTGACGGGGCTGGCCATCGCCCCCACCCTGACCAGCGGCAACAACATCGTGCAGGTGACGGTGGCCCCCTCCCAGCTGACCGAGGGCCTGGCCTGGGTGAGCACGGCCCTCAACATCGGGGTCTCGATCGGGTCCCTGCTGGCGGGGCAGGCCACCGACGCCGGTGGCTCGCGCGCCGGGTACCTGGCGGTGGCCGCCTTCGCCTGGGGCGCCGTCGTGGTTGGTGTCCTGGGGCTGTCCGCGCTCAGGCGAGCGCGGACCAGCGGCTCGCTGGGCGGTCACTGAGCGTCCTCGGCGGGCGACTCAGTTCCCAGCGTTCTTGGTGACTCTTCTACACTCAGCACGATGCCGATCGCAGGAAATCCACAACACGCCCCCCTTCCCTCCCAGTCGGGCACCGGCCCCACGGGGCACCCCGGCCGTGGGAGCGGGACGTCCGCCGCCCGACCTCCGCGGCTGGCGGCGGCCGCGGACGCCGTCGCCTCATCGCCCGTCGTCGCCGCCTTGGGATGGCTGGCTCTGCTGGTGCCCGCCTACTGGTCCCTGGTGGATGAGCACGGCCAGTGGCTGTTCAAGCTGGATTCCTTCGTCTACTACGAGGCCGTCCGTCAGTGGCTCGACGGCGGGGACCTCTACAGCTGGTACGCCAACCCGGGCCAGCACCTGTGGCCCTTCACCTACACGCCCCTGGCGGCCTGGGTGATCTCGCCCCTGACCTGGATGTCGTACCAGCAGGCCACTGTGCTGCTGATCGTGGCCACGCCGCTGTGCGCCGCGGTGACCGCCTACGCGGTTCTCAGGAGGCTGGCCGTCGCGCCCAGAATGGCACGCGGCCTGGCGCCGTGGCTGGCGCTCATCGGGGTCATCGCCCTGGAGCCTTTCCCCAAGACCATGGAGTACGCGCAGGTCAACGCCATTCTCATGGCGCTGGTGGCCGTGGACCTGTTCCTGGTTCCCGAGTGCTCGCGCTGGCGCGGGGCCCTCAGCGGCCTGGCCGCCGCGATCAAGCTGACGCCGGCGGTCGCGATCCTGGTGCTCCTGGCACGCCGGGAGTGGCGGGCGGCAGCCACCATGGCGGGCAGCGCCGTCGGGCTGACGCTCCTGGCCGGCCTGGCGGCCCCCGCGGAGTCCTGGGAGTTCTTCACCTCGGCCATGTGGGATCCGGGGCGCGCCGGTTTCGCCGACTACTCGGGCAATCAGAACCTCAAGGGCGCGATCGCCCGGGGGCTGCCGGAGGCCGCCTGGAACCTCACCTGGGCGGTGTGTTCCCTGCTCGCCGTCGTGGCGGCCTGGTTCCTGTGCCGCCGGCTGGACCAGTTGCGGGGAGCCGGCCGAGCGGCCGGAGGTCCCGGGCAGGACGACGACCTGATCCTGTCCCTCCAGATCAGCGTGGTCATGGTGCTCGGTCTGCTCATCTCCCCCATCTCCTGGTCGCACCACTGGGTGTGGTGCCTGCCCGTGCTCATGTCGGTGGCGGCGGCGACCTGGCGCTGGCGCTCGACCGCGCTCGGCGTGGCCGGCGCCGCCGGGTTCCTCGTCTTCGTCCTGGCGATGCAGTGGTGGTTCCCCGAGCAGAACCACGTGGAGCAGAACTGGCCCGCCTGGGCCAAGGCCGTCGGCTCGAGCTACACCTGGTGGGCCCTGGGCTGCGGGGCCGTCCTGTGGTGGGCGAGCGGCCGGCGGCTCAAGGCCCTGCACCACTGAGAGCCGCTCGCGGTCGTACCTCATGCCTCGCGATGAGGGTTCAGGGTACGACCCCGCGACCTACCCTACGACCGCGAGGCGCTTCATCACGACGAGGCCTGGCGGGCCTCTCGCTCGGTGTGCATGCGCTCGAGATCCTCTGCAGTCATCGGCCCCTGGGTGGTCCCGGGGACCGTCCTGACGGGGTGTGGGTGTCCATGGTGCTGACATCACAGACGCATTGGCGCTGCACGCCGGTAAGAAACCGCAGAATTCCAACGATCTCAGCTGGGCGCGCTGACGCCGGGCCGGATAATGTCAGCGCTGTGGACACCGGGCTGCGCAGGAGTGAGTCCGGGGTTCCTGCGGCAGAGCTCGGCGCCTCCGTGATAGGTCCGTCCCCACTGTCCCCTGCCCGTCGCCTGCGGCTGGGGCCTGGAGGTGATGACTCGACGCCGGTCCCGCCCAGAGTTGGTCCGAGTCGGCCCGGGTCGGCCTACTGAACGAGGGTCGGGATCCACTGGCCAAGGGTTGTGCGTACTGCACGAAGGTCCCACCTACCCAAAGTGCACCCGACCCTCCTCCAGTAGCACCCCACCCTCGTGCAGTACGTCCGGACGACGCCGGCAACCGCCAGAGCGACCGGGTCAGTCTGCTCCGACAGGTCGAAACAGCAG
>ERZ772958.114-NODE-114-length-33730-cov-7.942569_pt1 | contig 33730 bp, 29 predicted proteins | sample MGYA00580681_ERZ772958 | MGnify/ENA primary metagenome ERZ772958 (study PRJEB29015, sample SAMEA2738089) | human oral metagenome | biome: human oral; feature: human-associated habitat; material: saliva | place: China | collected 2275 ...
TTCCCGCTGCGGCTAGGAGGTTGGGGTGAAGAAGAAACTGTTCGCGTGTGTGCTTGTCCTCGTGTTGGGGGCCTCGTTTGTCGCGTGGCGCTATGGTTTTTTATTTCCCACGCAGCGCGCGTGCCAGGAGGTCGGCAGCGCCTACGAAAAATATGCGGCTGTCGTTTACCGCTCCCCGGCTTCTGGCCTGCCGAGCGAGGCGTATACGCGGGAATTGGAAGAGGCGCGCAATGAGCTGGGCCAGAAGGCTTCGTGGGCGCTTCGGCTGGATGTATCGCACGAGGCCAAAGATGCTTTGAACGATGTCCTCTCCGTGGTTGGCGCGGCGGAAAAATTAGACCGCGTTGAGGGCGCGGTTGCGCGCCTAGCGCAAACCTGCCGAGGGGCTGGCTATCCCGTCCGTATGCCCGCTCCCCCGCAAACATAACGAATATTTTATGCGCACCCGACCCGTCTGCCGCCTCCTGGCAGGCGGGCTTTGCGTGCCCAAAATGAAAGGAAGACTCTGATGCTTGGTTTAAATGTTGATCCGCTTGTTACGTGTGGTTTGGTGGGCTGGGGTCTACCCCCTCTCCTGGCAGCTGGTGGCCACCCAGGCCTCGGTCATCATCGCCGCAGCAGCAACAGCATTCACGGCGCTCAAGTCCTTAGGCATGATCGACTGGGTAGGACGCGCCACGCCGGGCGGCGAACCCTACGAGGCCAAGCACAAGAGTGGCGGTGACGGCAGGTGAGCGTGTCTCTTGACCTGATTGTTCTGGGCTTGCCGGTGCATGACCCGGCGTGGATCGCAGCCGTAGGAGGACTCATCACTGCGTGTGGCGGTGTTGCGGGCGGCGCTATTGGCGCGCTCGGCGCGATGCTCCACGGGCGTAAGCATACCGATGCCAAGCTGGAGGTGATTAAAGGCCTGGCTGCCGAAGCGAAAGAGCAAACCACTAACAATCACGGGACAAATATGCGCGACGACCTGGATGCATTGGGGGACAAACTCGATGCGCTGGGTGAGCGTCTTGTCTCTCTGAGAGACCGTTTTGTGATAAACAATAGCGATTTCGAGGAGCTCAGTATTTCGGACGACCGGCGAGCGCGGGGGCACCTGAATCTGGGATATAGGCCCCATTAAGGCCCCAAAATTTTACGAGAGTGTGTTTGTGCAGGTCAAGCGGGGTGGCGGCGCATTTCCCCCACTCGCAAGTCGCGGCGGGGTTTAGGGTTGGTTCAGTTAGCTATGCAGCAGTATCGGCATTTTGCGCTTCGAAGCCCGTGCGGAGTTCTTCGAGTTCAAAATCAAAAGCTCCGGCATACTCGTCATTAAAGGCAGCGAGACGGTCAATCCAATGTTGGTTAACTTGCTTGTGCTCGATAAGAGCAACGACTGCGCCCTCTACGTCCGGGCCGTCGTATTCGAGCATTTCTAAGAAGACAGGAATATACTCGCGGTCGCCTAACGCTTCCAAAAGCGCGACCACATCAAGAACAAACTTTGTTGGGGTGTCACGCGATTCCATAGACTAGGTATACCCTATCTAGTCGCTCTGATGGGATAGATACTCTTAATTTTGCCGCGCGTGACTCCGTCGTAGGAGTAGATAACTGCAATCTTGATTCCGTTGCACTCTCCCACAAGTTTGGCACCCTTCGGCCCGGTTGTTGTTATTCCCGATCGCAAAAGCGTTTCAGCTGCCTGCAGGATAGCTCTTTCCGTTCAGCTTCGCGGGAACTCTGTTCCGCCGAAACGCCGGCCGTAGCCGCGCGGGTTATAGCCTCGAAGCAGCGGATCGCTCTTGACTCGCATGCTCATAATGAGCACGAGCGTATTTGGAAAGAGTTGGAGCGATTGAAGAAAAAGCTCTAGCCAAAGAAAAGTCTCCGCCCGCCCGCAGTGTGCGGACGGGCGGAAAATCTATGTCGCCTTGAAAATCAGGCGCGACGCTTGCGAGCAGTCACAGCAGCGCCGCCAGCAGTTGCTACAAGAGCGGCTGTAGCCAAAATTCCTGATTCGAAGCCAGTCTTTGCCAGTTCAGGCTTCTTTGGCGACTGAGTCGTCGGCTGGACAGGAGCAGGCGTGGTGGGAGTGGTCGCCGACGGAGTCGGGGCCTCGGTCGTTGGAGTTGCGGGCTGAGTCGGAGCCGGAGGCTGAGACGTGGAGGGCGCGGGAGTCGGCGTTGCCGCGATCTGTCGGATCACGATGTTGGTATCGCGACCAACTGCGTGTGCGTCAGTCGGATTGTTTGGATCCACGGTCTGCGCGGCCTCGTTAAAGCCGAAGATCGACTGGCCGGGAACAATTTCGTAGCCGCTGGGAAGCTGGGGCAGAGCGGTCGACGCCGCACGAGAAGGATCCGCTTGATCATTGGCATAGACCGTCGAAGCTAAAACTTGGCCAGAAGGATCGACCAGACGGACTTGTCCGAGGTGTGAGTACCTGACCTCGCAGACAAAGTGAATTGCAGGATTGTCTGGATCGAAGTTCACGGCAGGTGCGGAGATCTGCAGCGTGTACGACCCCTGGACGACGGGGCTAGGGATTGAAGGGAGCGTCGCCGAGCCCGGGGCCGGCTGGTACTCCTGACGAGGCTCAAGAATGGTTTCGTTTTCGTCTGCAATGTAGCAGGTCGCGGGGCCCGCGACCTCGGCGGCCTGCGCCGAGTGCTGAGCAAAGACGGGTACTGCTGCGACGAACAGTAGTGCGGTCGCTGCGCAAGTCAGTTTGGTTCGCATTGAAATTCCAACCAGCTTTCTTCCTCAATGTTTAAACGCGGTGATGGGGATGCGCTCATTCGATTCAAGTTTATATCGAGAGGGCTAGCTGTCCAAATATGTGGCTTGCGGGGCCTAAGAAACTGGGAGGAAGACTGTATTTGTGACCACGGGTCGCCGCGAAAGCTTTGGTCCGTGTAAACTACTTTCGGATCCTCCGCGTGACGGTATCATCCGAACCTCCCCAGGGTCGGAAGGCAGCAAGGATAAGGGTGCGCTGCCGGGTACGCGGGGGGTTCTTTTATATTTCGGCGCCAAATGGCGACTTTTCTCCTGTGTAACTACACACATATGGTTGCGTGGCGACCTATTTGAGACCTCGAAATACTCATCATTTTTCCAGCTGGAGAGTCAATTTCTTTGCCCTCAATATTTGGGCGTGTGCGCAGGTCAACAGTTATTTGTCGATACAAATCTGAATCCGCATATACGTGTCACCTTATTACAAATAGACTGAATCTGATCCATCTCTATCTTCAACAGGAGAACACAGTGCATAACGTCGGTTCGCGCTCTATCTGGCGCCGCGCCGGTCAGATGCTGTCCATCTTGATCGTCGCAACCCTCGTGGTTTTTGGACTTGGAAATAACCCCAGCCGCGCCGCAACTCCCGTCCTCAACGTCAGCATTGCCCCGGAAAAGACCTCCTACAATTCGGGCGATACCCAGAAGTACACCGTCTCATGGTCGTGTACCTCGGTGACCGAGGACTGCGTGGACTCAGTGATCAAGGTGCGCATTCCTCACGCTGTGAATCAGGCGGGCGATGCTGTCGATAAGGCAGTTGCAGCAAACCTTGCAGCAACTGCCGCTTCAGGAACGCCTGCGGTGAGCGCGACTATCACCCAGGGAACAGCGACTACCGACGCCTACGTTACCTACAACATGGGACGTATTCCTGCGGGTAACTCCTACCAGGCTGTCATTACCTTCGAAATGCCGAACAGCTACACGCCTGATCAATCGACAGTCTCACCCGAGGTTTCATTTACTTCGGCAGATACGACGGTAACCGACGATACGAAGGTTACTAACCATGCGGAAACAACTCTTGCTCTGACCAAGAAGAAGCCCACGGCAATCGGTCCGAAGGGCAGCAACGTTACCTATTCGTTGACGCCGACGATTACCTCCGGAACGCTTGGTCCGAACCGAGGCAAACTCGCGATTGTCAACACCAAGCTGGTCGATAAGCTGCCGAGTTGCGCTGTCTACGTCAGCGCAACTTCCCAGGGCTCAACTGATGGATCTGAGTTCACTGGAGCAGAACCGACCTACGACGCGGCGACGCATTCCCTTACCTGGGATCTGGGAACGCTGGTTCCGAATGTCGTGACTCTGACAATCAACGTCACGCTGAACTACCCGACGACCTGTGCAGATACGACGGTTACCAACACAGCAACCGTTACGGGTAGCCCCTACGGCGATCCCACGAAGACCGCAGCCGCTAATTCCTCGGTCTCGCACGACTTTGCCGACAGGGTCACCTACGGCGGTACCTTCTCCAAGAATGCCCTGCAGCAGTTCAAGCGCGGTCAAAACGGCATGTGGCTGTACTGGTACAGCAATACCTCAAACATGCCGATTGTTCTTGAATACACCGACTACCTCAGCTGTGCATTGACCTCTCCTACCGATGGATCGACTGATTGTGCCAATCCGTTGATGTTCGCACGAGCAGCGGAACTCAACACGACCTCTCCGGTCGAATTTACCTACTGGACCAATAAGGGGAATACGGGCACCCAGACGCTTACTGCGTCGAAGAAGTTCGATTCAACTGTTCTGGCAACAGACGAATACATCACGAAGTTCCACTACAAGCAGACCCTGAACCCCTCGGAAAATGGTCGTTTCATCGTCCAGGGCCAGATCAACGCGAAGACTCCCACGACTGAAGCCGGTGCCGACTACGTACGCGCCGACACGAACTCAAATGCGTGGAAGGCCGGGACAGATCCCTCGTGGGTTCGCGTCCAGAACTGCGTGACCGACCTGTCGATGAAGTCCGAAGATGGGAATCAGTCCATTGGTATTCCTGCGGATAACCTCTGTGACATCCTCCTGCTTGAGACCTCGCGTCCCTCGTACTACAACGCAAAGTCGACCATTGCGAACTCTCAGGCAGCCCCGGGACAGGAAGTGACCTTCTCCCTCGTTGCCAACAACCGGACGATGTCTGCGCCGGCTCAGCCAATCATTGCCGACCTCCTTCCCTGCGGCATGACCTATGTCGAGAACTCGGTTGCGGGTGGACCACGAGGCTTCAACGCAACCGTCGACTCCTCGCGCTGGGTCACGGACGCAAGCGGGTGCTCGCGCCAATTGGTGACCATTACGTGGCCTGGCTTCAAGGGTGTTGACGCAACAGGTGTTACTTTGCGAGGCCTCGTCACCAACAAGATGAAGCCCGGAACCTACACGAACCAGGCATTCATCTCTCCGGCAGAGCGCGAATACCAGAACGCCGATCCCTGCTTCTACTCGGGCACCACCGATATCTACGACATCAATGCCAATGGCTCTGTCACCGATAAGGTCTGCCCCGTAACCTCAGGCATGAGTGTCAACGAACTGGCAGCAGCAGGCGTTGTTCTTGAGAGCCTCGGCTCGGTTCCCGGATCGGTGTACATGAAGTACAACGATGGCACCTCCCTGATCCGTCAGGGTGAAAACGGAACCTTCCGCATCACCCCGACCAACACCGGTAATGCCAACCTGTCGGATATGACCGTCTACGGCACCTTGCCGCACGTCGGCGACACGGCAGTTCGCACCAGCGCCAGCCGCGGTTCCGAGTGGGCGCCCATCATGACCGGACCGATCCAAGTCCAAGCCGGAGATGGAATTGACCCCTCTCAGGTCACCATCGAGTACTCGACCTCGTACAATCCTTGCCGCGGTGAGGTCATGGAACGCGGAAAGGCCAAGGCGGACGGACCCGCAGGATGCGATAACAACTGGACCTCGACCCCGGCTTCGTGGAGTGACGTCAAGTCCTACCGCATCTACATCAACGGCAAGACCACCCCGATCGAGGGCGGCGCATCGATCCCCCTGATCGTCCCGATCAAGGCTCCCGATAACGCTAATGGCGTGGCCTACGAATCGGTTGCAATCGCAGCAACCCAGGCCTCCTCGAACCAAGCGGTCTTCCCCAGTGAACCCTTCAAGGTCGCTATCGCCTCGGCCTTCGACGTCGCGCTGAACAAGAGCGTCGCCTCCGATGCCTCGGCGCTCTCGCCCGGCGATGAAGTTACCTTCCGCGTCGACGCCGCAAACACGGGTCAGGGCTTGTCGGCGAACACCAAGGTTTTGGAGAAACTGCCTGACGGCGTCACCTTCGTGAAGTCCGAATCCTTTATGTGCCCCACCGGCTACGTGTCGGGTACCCCGGACGCGTGCGAGGCCGGCGCCGCTGCAGGCACCTACGATGCGAACAGTGGAGTGTGGACCATTGGTGACCTGACCGCGGGAAGCCACGCCTCGCTGTACGTGACAGTTCGCTTGAACGATGGAACAGATGGCAAGACCATCACCAACAACGTCGAATTCAAGGATCTGCCTCCTTACGACGTCAACCTGAACAACAACAAGGCAAGCACGACGATCACCGTCAAGCACCGCCTTGCGGGCAAGGTGTACTTCGATAAGAACGACTCCTCGTCCTACACCGCCGGTGAAGAGGGCTTCAACGGTGTCACCGTGAACCTTGTGGACGCAGCCGGAGCAGTTGTTGCCACCACCACGACCGACGCGGATGGTAACTACTCATTCGCTAAGCTCGACGCGGGCACCTACACGGTCAAGGTCGTCAAGGATGGGGGTCTCGCCAACCTGACTCAGACCGAAGACCCCGATGGTACGAAGGACAATGCCTCCGGTGCAATTACGCTCAACACGGATAACCCCATTCGTGAGAACGTGAACTTCGGTTACGTGAAGAAGCACGCGATCTCGGGCAACATCTACCAGGATGAAAACCGTGATAAGACGAAGAACGGGGATGACATCAATCTCTCCGGTGTGACTGTCACCCTGGTCGACGGCTCGGGCAACGTTGTTGCAACCACCACCACTGACGCCTCGGGAAATTACAACTTCCCCGGCCTGCTGGACGGTACCTACACGGTCAAGGTGGATACGACGGGCAAGCTCGCTGGCTTCGAGCAGACCGAAGACCCCAGCGGCGCGGCAAACTCGCAGTCCAACCCCATCACCTTCACGCGTAATGATCCCGATGTCACCGATGTGAACTTCGGTTACGCAAAGAATTACACCGTGACGGGTTCGGTCTACTACGACAAGGACCGTAACTCGTCGATGGGTGCGGGTGAGCAGGGATTCGGAGGAATCACCGTCAACCTGCTGGATAAGGATGGAAACGTCGCCGCCACTACCACGACTGCGGCCGATGGTTCTTACTCCTTTGGCAAGCTGCCTGCAGGAAAGTACTCTGTGGACGTTGAGCAGTCAGACCTGCTCAAGAAGCTGGAGCAGACCCAGAACTCGACTGCACAGTTCACTCTGAACAACGCCAGCCCTTCCAAGGACAAGGTCGATTTCGGCTTCGCAACCAACTACACCCTCAAGGGCACGATTTACCGCGATGGCAACCGCTCCGAGGCGCTGGATGCCGGCGAGAAGCTCTACCAGGGCGTGACCGTCGAACTGCTGAACTCGACAGGTAACGTTGTGGCCACCACGACCACCGACGCGCAGGGCGCGTACAAGTTCCAGAACCTGGAAGCGGGCGACTACAAGGTCCGCGTCGTCAAGGACGGCGTACTGGCTGACCTGGTACAGACCGAGGATCCGGATGGAACCGCGGACAATACCTCTGGCGTGTACACGCTCAAGCTTGAGGATCCGATCCACGAGAACATCAACTTCGGTTACGTTTCCAACAACACTATTGAGGGAAGCGTCTACCGCGATGATTCGCGCAACGGTAGCCAGAACGGCAATGAGCCCGGATACACCGGTGTCACCGTTCAGCTGCTGGATAAGGACGGTACCGTCATCTCGACCGTGACGACCGATGCCAACGGCCACTACTCCTTCTCCAACCTGCCCGATGGCGACTACTCCATCAAGGTTGTGAAGGACGGCGCGCTTGCGGATACCGAGCAGACTGAAGACCCCGACGCAACTAAGGACAACGCCTCGGAAAAGATCACTCTGAACGAGGCCAACCCGAAGAAGTCTGGCGTGAACTTCGGTTACGTTCCGGATTACTCGATCGCCGGTAACATCTACCGCGATTCGAACCGCTCCGAATCTAAGGACGCAAGCGAGACCGTCTTCCAGGGTGTCACCGTCAACCTGGTTGACGCCTCGGGCAACATTGTTGCAACGACCACGACCGACGCCGACGGAAATTACTCCTTCTCCAAGCTGCCTGCCGGTGACTACACGGTGAAGGTCGTCAAGGATGGCGCCATCAAGGACATGGACCAGACCGAGGACCCGGACGGCACCAAAGACAACGCCTCGGGGAAGATCTCGATCGGTGCAGACAACCCGACCCAGACCGGTGTGAACTTCGGTTACAACCCGAACAACATCATCAAGGGCGTTGTTTACCGCGACGATAACCGTTCCTCTTCGCTGAACTCCGGCGAGGAAGGCTACGAAGGTCAGACCGTCCAGTTGCTCGATGAAAATGGCAACGTCATTGCGACGACTCAGACCGCCGCGGATGGCAGCTACTCCTTCGAGCACCTGGTCGATGGCACCTACTCGGTGAAGGTCGTCAAGGATGGCGCCCTTGCGGACACCGAGCAGACCGAGGATCCCGATGGCACGAAGGACAACGCCTCCGAGCCCATCACTCTAGATCCGACGCAGAGCGTGAAGGAAGGCGTCAACTTCGGTTACGTTCCGGACTACTCGCTCTCCGGTACGATTTACCGCGATGGAAACCGCAGTGAATCCCACGATGCCACCGAGAATCCCTACGCGGGTGTCACCGTGAACCTGCTCGATTCGGCGGGCAATGTTGTGGCGACAACAACGACGGATGCCAATGGCGCCTACAGCTTCTCTAAGCTGCCCACCGGTGACTACCGCGTCAAGGTCGATACGACCGGAACGCTCAAGGGCCTAGACCAGACCGAGGATCCCGACGGCGTCGCGGATTCGACCTCTGGAACGATCTCCCTGAGCAACACGAACCGCACTCAAAGCGGTGTGAACTTCGGTTACATCGAGAACAACTCGATCAGCGGCACGATCTTCCGCGACGAGGCCCGCAACGGCGTCAAGGATCCCAGCGATCCCGGCTTCCCCTCGGTCAAGGTGACCTTGCTCGACGAGAACGGAAACGTCGTGGAGACCACGACCACGGATTCCAACGGCGCATACAAGTTCTCGCACCTGCCCGATGGCAAGTACCGCGTGAAGGTTGATACGACCGGTGTCTTGAACGGCCTGGAGGTCACTCTTGATCCCGATACGCTCAAGGACTCTCAGTCCGAGCTGATCGAGCTTGGCGAGTCGAACCCGACCGTTGAGAACGTCGACTTCGGATACATGGAGAAGGAAGTTCCGCCGGCTCCGCAGCCTCCGAAGCAGCCGAACCCGAAGGCTGCGCCCTCGAAGTTGGCGCGTACGGGTGTCGAGGCCGGAGTCCTGAGTGTGGGTGCTGCAGCACTGATCGCCGGTGGCGTGCTCCTTATCCTCCGTCGCCGAGGCCGCATCTCCTAATGCGCGTCGCCGCCGCTGAGTCGGTGGCATAGACGTGAGTGAGTGGAGGTCCAAGTGGGAAACTGCTTGGACCTCCACTTTTATGATTTTTGCGGTGTTTCTGCGGCTTGGGGTGAAAACAGGACGCAAATGAGCGCGCGGGGCCGTAAAGTTCAAGTGTGACGACAGCTCTTTATCGCCGGTACAGGCCCGACACCTTCGAACAGGTCATCGGTCAGGAACACGTGACCGAACCTCTTCGTGCGGCTCTTCGCGCCCACAGGGTGAATCATGCGTACTTGTTTTCTGGTCCTCGTGGGTGTGGCAAGACAACCTCTGCGCGTATTTTGGCGCGCTGCCTGAACTGCGCTGAAGGTCCAACGGATACGCCTTGCGGTCAGTGTGAGTCCTGTCGTGAACTGGCAACCGGTGGCCCGGGTTCGCTTGATGTTGTCGAAATCGACGCCGCCTCCCACGGTGGTGTGGATGATGCGCGTGACCTACGTGAGCGCGCCACTTTTGCGCCGGTGCGTGACCGCTACAAGGTCTTCATCATCGACGAAGCCCACATGGTCAGCCCCCAGGGCTTCAATGCTCTGCTCAAGCTCGTGGAAGAGCCGCCCGAGCACGTGAAGTTCATCTTCGCAACGACTGAACCTGAACGCGTCATTGGAACCATTCGTTCCCGCACGCATCACTATCCTTTCCGGCTGGTGCCACCGGATATCTTGGAGCCCTACCTTCACACCCTGTGCGATGAAGAAAACATCCGCGTCGGTGAAGGTGTTTTGCCTCTGGTTATTCGTGCCGGTGGTGGTTCTGTACGTGACTCGCTATCGGTCTTGGACCAGCTCATGGCCGGTGCTATTGAGGGCGAAATCGCGTATAAGACCGCAGTTGCACTGCTCGGCTACACGGATACCGCGCTTTTGGATGAGAGCGTTGATGCTCTTGCCGGTGGCGATGGAAGCGCCGCGTATCGCGTCATTGAAAAGATGGTGTCCTCGGGGCATGATCCGCGTCGTTTTGTTGAGGATTTTCTCCAACGTCTGCGCGACCTGTTGATCATCGCTGTCGCGGGTGACGGGGCCAGTGATGTTCTGGTTGGCACCCCACACGATCAATTTGAACGCATGAGCATCCAGGCAAAGAACTGGGGGACCCAGGCACTCTCGCGCGCTGCTGATCTGACCGATCAGGCTTTGCGTTCTATGACGGGTGCAACCTCGCCTCGGCTTCAACTTGAACTCTTGATCGGCCGGATCTTAGTACCCGCCTCTAACGCACACTCTGACGCCGGATATGTCACTTCCACCCAAGGACAGCCCGGTGGAGGCTCTGGTCCGCTTTCTGGTGGAGTTGGCCTCGTTGGGGGAGGGGCGCCTGCGGAAAAGCCTTCGGGCGCGGGTTCCTTTGGCGCTCGGCAAGCGCGTGAAGCCTTGGCTCGAAAGAAGTCCGAAAAGAATGGGGAGCAGGGTGCTCCTCAGAGCCAGGCTCAGCCTCAGATTCAGCCCCAGTCCGTTCCCGAAGCTCGCGTGGAATCTCCTGCTTCTTCAACTGGGTGGGAGGTTGCTCAGCCGGCGCAGCGTGGGGGAGACGCCTCTGCTTCTGCTCCGGAACCGGAACCGGCATCTGCACCTGTCAAGGCCGAGGCCCCCGCGCAGGCCTCTACACCCACGCCGGCTGCTGCTCCCACGCCGGCCTCGAGCCGCCCTGCTGGGGGAGCAGCTGGTGCCGACCTCATCCGTCAGCGTTGGGGTGATGTCGTTGAACGCCTCGCGACCCACAGTAGGGTTGTGTGGAGTTTGCTCTCGCAAAATGGGCAATTGGGTGCCGTTGATGGGGATCAATTGGTACTGCTCTTCCCCAGTCAGGGAATGGTGGCCAGCTTCACCAATGGTGGCAAAGCCCAAATCGTTGAAGAAACAATCTATGACGTCCTCGGTATTCGCCTGCATGTTAGCGCGCAGGTTGGACAAGCAGGTGGTGGCCCGGCGGTTTCAACGCCTTCTGCCAACGCGCATGCTGTAGCTACGCCGCCCACGCAGGGAGCTGGTCAGCAGTCGGCACCCCAGCGCGGCGGGCAGCGTCGCGAAGCTGAGTATCGCGCCGAAGCGCTGCAGGAAGCACCCGTTTGGCAGGTTGCGACGCCTCCGGAGTCCCCGGAAACCAATGCCCCGACCGAGCAGGGGTTGCGTGTTCCAGCTCAGCCGATTGATGCAACGCAGCCCTATGACCCGCAATCCCCCGCGTCGTACGATTGGCGTACCCAGGAGCCGCCCCCTTTTGATCCTGGCGAAGACAGCGATGAAGACAGCAACGCAGAGCTTGAAGCGCTTGCTTCCTCGCAGCCAGTGCCGGAGCCAGTGGCCTCTCGGAATAGTGCCCTCGATCAGCCTGAAGACGACGATGAAGACGAATCAGAGTGTTTTACCCCGACCTCGGGATGGAGCGAGGCGGTCATTCAACCGCCCAGTTTTGATCCCGAAGAAGAGGAATCGGTGCCCTCGGTTCCTGCTTTTGCAGAGGTCACGCCCTTGCCCTCGCAGCGCTTCACTGCGGTGAGTGCGCGTGAGGAAACGGATGAGAGCGACGCGGAAGAGGCCTCGCCGGAAACAGAGGATGAACCCTTCGAGGTGCCCACTGTTTCTGCTGCGGAAGACGACAGTGCCAGCATCGATGATGAGGACATGTCCGAGTCGAATCTCTTCGGGATTCCCGCGGTTTTGGATATTCTGGGCGGAACCATCATTGAGCAGAAGACCGACGACCAGGGAGGGTGGTGACGCGTGTACGAAGGAGCTCTTCAAGATCTCATTGATGAACTTGGCCAGCTTCCCGGGGTTGGGCCAAAGAGCGCGCAACGCATGGCTTTGCACCTTCTCGAGGCCGAACCTGAGGACGTAGAGCGCCTGACCACCGCGATCAATGCGGTGCGCAACCAGGTCAAGCATTGCTCGGTGTGTGGGAATCTCACAGAAGACGATGAATGCTCGATTTGTCGCGATCCTCGCCGCGATCCCAGCATTATTTGTGTCGTGCAGGAACCGAAGGATATTCAAGCGATCGAGAATTCTCGAGTATTCCGCGGACGCTACCACGTGCTGGGCGGAGCCATTGACCCGATCCACGGAATTGGTCCCGATCAGCTCAGGATTCGCCAGCTCTTGGGGCGTCTCTCTGACGGTGTCGTTCAAGAAATCATCATCGCAACGAACCCGAATATCGAAGGGGAAGCAACGGCCTCGTATTTGGCCAGAACCCTGTCCACCATTGGCGTGACAACAACGCGTCTGGCCATGGGGCTTCCCGTGGGCGGCGACCTTGAATACGCGGATTCCATTACCCTGGGCAGGGCAATGGAAGGCCGGCGCAACATGTCCTGAATGTCGACGGAAACTGTGAAAGGATCTCGACGTGAGTACAGCAGAATCCAACTTCATCCGCCCCGATGGGACGCCCGTGCGCATTCTTGTCGTTGACGATGAATCTGTCCTCGCTGAACTCTTGGGATCGGCCTTGAGGCATCAGGGCTGGGAGACAAAAACCGCGGCCAATGGCTGGGAAGCCTTGGATAAGGCCGATACTTTTGACCCCGATGTGGTCGTTTTGGATATCCAGATGCCCGGCCTCGATGGAATGGAAACCTTGGAACGCCTGCGTAAGCGCAAGCCGCACCTTCCTGTCCTGTTCTTGACGGCACGTGACGCGGTGGCTGATCGCGTTGCCGGACTGCGTGCCGGTGCCGATGACTACGTGACAAAGCCCTTCGACTTGGATGAAGTCACCGCGCGAATCGACGCCCTGCTTCGCCGATCTGGAATGGCTTCGGTCACCGCTGAACGTGTTCTGACCGTTGGCGATCTGACCTTGGACGAGGACTCGCATGACGTTGCTCGTGGTGGTGAAGCGATTACGCTCACGAACACCGAATTCGAACTGCTGCGGTACTTCATGGAAAACCCGAACGTTGTCTTGTCGAAGTCGCAGATCCTCGACCGCGTGTGGTCCTATGATTTCGGCGGTCAGGCGAACATCGTCGAGCTCTACATTTCGTATTTGCGTAAGAAGATCGATGCTGGGCGTGACCCCATGATTCACACGGTCAGGGGAGCCGGTTATATCCTCAGGCCAGCCTCGTAGGAGTGCCAATGACAAGCTCTGCCCCCCAAGCTTCGAATACCGAATCACAGGCGCGCACTCCAAAGCACAATGCTCCTCAAACGAAGCGCAAGCGATCGCGTCTTCTCACTGTTCGCCTGAGTCGTTTTCTTGCTGCAGCCGTCGCTTTGGCGTTGGTTACCATGCTTGCCGCCTCGGCGCTTGCAATGCATTCGTGGATGACTTCCAAGATCGATAGTTCGCTTGAATCCATGCTCAGCAGGCTTGAAAAGAACGCAGAGCTCAGCTTGCAGCAACCTGTTCCTCCGCCCCCTCCTCCGACGGCTGGATCACAGGAGGACCAGGATGATCATGACGACGACCACGGACCATCACAGTCGAATTCTCCAAGTTCCTCTGCTTCGGCAAGTGAACACGGACCGCGCGGCTTGCGAGGCCCAGGTTCTGCAGAAGGCCAGTTGCAGCTCATCAAGGACGACGATGAGATCGTTTCGGGTGTCGTCAAGCAATTTGATGTGGTGGAGCTCGATAGTGCCGCTCAGCAGCAGATTCTCTCCTTACGCTGTGATGGACACGGACACAATGTCAACTTGCCGAATTTAGGTTCTTTCAGGATCATGTGCGGTCAATCAGGGTCGCGGACACTGGTCGTCGGCCTGTCTTTGGCAGCCAATAACTCGACGCTGATTATGTTGGTGGCTCTTGAAGGCCTCATCGCTCTGGTCGTGATCGCCGGCGCAACTTTCATCGGCCGCAAGTGGATTCGCAGGGAAATGCTTCCCCTTGGTGAGGTAGCGGCAACCGCGCGAAGCATCGGCTCCAAGGACCTGGTTGCCACCCCAACAGTTGAGGACTTCCAACGCGTTGATTACTCCATCGCCCAGCCTGGTGATGAGGTCGGCGATGTTGGTTTCGCGTTGAATACCATGATCGACAATGTTGAAACTGCGCTTCAGGCCCGCGCGGAATCCGAGCAGCGCCTGCGTCAATTTGTCGCCGATGCCTCGCACGAACTCCGAACTCCTTTGGCATCAATTCAGGGTTACACGCAGCTTCTTCAACGAGGGGCAACGGACCAAGAGCTCGCGCTTTCGCGAATCGCATCTGAGTCCGCGCGTATGTCCGGTCTGGTTGAGGATCTTCTTCTGTTGGCTCGCCTTGATGCGGGACGTGAGCTGGCCAGTGATCCGGTCGACGTGATCCCATTGGCTATCGACGCAGTGTCAGACGCCCATGCAGCGGGTCCAGATCACCAGTGGAGTCTGGACCTTCCCGAAATTGATGACGAGGCCGATTCCTGCACTTCCTGCACCGTGCTGGGTGATGAGTCTGCGCTTCGCCAGGTCTTCGCAAACCTGGTGAATAATGCGCGAATCCACACCCCAGCGGGCACGCGCGTCAAGGTTGGAGTGCAAACGATCGCTGGTACCGCATCGACGCCGGGCTTTGTGCGCATGAGTGTTGCCGATGACGGCCCGGGTATTCCGCCCGAGTTGCGCGCAACCGTCTTTGATCGTTTCGTCCGAGGCGACACGTCGCGCTCGCGTCAGGGTAAGGGATCGTCTGGCCTTGGCCTGTCGATCGTTTCTTCGATCGCCGAGGCCTTGGGTGGCCGAGTGGATGTCGATACCTTATGCGAAGGTGAGGGTGCACCCGGCGAACACGGAACGACCTTCTCGGTCATCTTGCCGGCGATGGAATTGTGACCTGCACAATTTATAAGAAAAGCGAATGACAGAATGGCATAAATTCGGTATTCTGAAATTAATCGTTCAGCCCGCCTCAACCGATATGGTTGAGAGTGGGCTGGATCTTTATCAGCGAATGACGAGGATGTCTTCGATGTCAAAGGAACTGAAGCCGGCAACGACGATTAGCGAACAGATAGAGACATTACGCGAACGCGGCATGCAAGTTGATGAGCAGCTTGCATGGCAATGGCTCTCGAATGTTAGTTATTACCGGCTCTCAGCATACTGGTATCCAGCTCGGAAACTTGACGATGATGGTACACATCTCGATGAATTCGACAATGGGATCTCTTTCGCGGATGTAGTCGCATTGTATGAGGCCGATCGGAAGCTACGTACCCTCCTTTTCGATGCGATTGAGCGTATTGAAACGACAATGCGGACGAGAATCGGGGACTGTTTATGCATGACCGATCCGGTTTTCTATCAAAATCCTGCTAATTTCCGTCCGACCTTTCGACATAAGCAGTGGCTCGAAACCGCAGATAAACGGATTTCCCGTATGCGTATGCGTAGCGAAGCCATCCAACATTATTGTGATGTCTATAATTCTCAGTTTCCGTTTTGGGTGTTGGCTGAGGTCCTTGATTTCAGTGATTTATCGCGAATGTTTGACGGGATGCGTGTTCGGGATCAGCAAACGGTTGCAGAGAGTCTGGGGATACGAATTAATCTGAATTCCTTGTCTCGGAATCAGCAGGAAAAAGCAAAGAAACAATCACCATTAGCACGGTGGCTCGAACAGTTTGCAATCATACGGAATACGTGCGCACATCACGGTCGACTGTGGAATAAATCGTTTACCCCGGCTCCCACTTCGGCTTTAAAGTCACAAACGAAATTCTCTGCGCTCCCAGCACGACAAAGTGAACGCATCTTTGGTGCGGTTGTCGTCATGTCGCATCTTCTGAGCGTAACGTCTCCGGGAACTACATGGCCGGATAAAGTTTCGAGGCTCCTTGTTGAGGAATTTCTGCAGAACCCATTGGTTCGAACTCCGAGCCTCGGAATACCTGAAGAGTGGAACCGGGCTTTTTAATCGTCCCGATTAGATTCAGTCATGTATCTGCGTAAGCAGAAGTGAGTACTTCAGATTCTTGCTTGCCGTTAAAACTCCACTTCGAGCGCAGTGCGCGCGCGGTAGCGCGCATCGCCCGGGTCAGCGGCCTCGACAACGGAAGCAGCAGCCAAGCGACACTGTGCCAGGCTCACCTGAGCAAGCTGCGCACCGACCGAGGGAATAGCCAAGCGTGGCATCGACAGCGCGGGAACACCCATACCCGCGAAAACGCAGGCGAGCAGCGGGTCGGCCGCGGCCTCGCCACACACACTCACGCTCACCCCGTGCGCGAGGCCAGCGTGCGCAACCTGCGCAATCAAGCGCAAAGGCGCGGGTTGCCACGGATCGGAATACTCGGCAAGGTCCGGTGAGAGGCGGTCCGAAGCCATCGTGTACTGGATGAGGTCGTTCGAACCAATCGACACGAAGTCCACGTGCTCCATGATTGAATCGATCATCAGTGCCGCCGCGGGGACCTCGATCATCACCCCAGCATGCAGCTCGACCTCGAAACGCTCGGAGAGCTGGCGAACCGACGAGGCAAACCACTTGGCCTCGGCAGCCGTTGACACCATCGGCGCCATCACCGAAACCGAAGTCTCACGCTGACGCATCGCCGCAAAAGCAATCGCCTCGAGCTGGTTTTGGAGAATCTGTGGATGCGGGCCTGAGGTTCGGATCCCGCGAACGCCAAGAGCCGGGTTCTCCTCGCCGGGAATCGTCGCATAGGCCAGCGGCTTATCGGAGCCCGCATCCAGCGTGCGCACGCACACTGAATACCCCTGGAACTCTTGGAAAATACTCGAATAAAACTCGGTCTGTTCCTCAATGGAAGGCTCGGTTTGCGCGTTGAGGAAGGCAATTTCTGAACGGAAAAGCCCAATCGAATCGGCAAGCGGGGAACGGGCAGCAGCTTTCGCGCTGGCCAGGTCGTGGATATTTGCGAGCAAACGCATGGGATGATCATCCGAGGTGTGCGCGGGCGGTGCCCACTTGAGGGTGGCCTCGGCGCGGCGTCGGTCACGCTCCACGGCCTCGCGGGCCTCATTTTCGGGAACGCCAGTGGTCACGGAGCCCACAAAAGCATCCATGAGCACATACTCGCCCGTGGGGATCTCGCCCAGCCGACGAGCCGCCACGATGCAGGGGATCCCCAGCTGGCGCGCGATGATCGAGGTGTGCGAGGTGGGGCCGCCCAGCTGGGTCACGATTCCCACGCAGTGCGCGGGGTTGAGATGCGCCGTGTCCGAAGGTGACAAATCCCGCGCGCAGAGAATATAGGGGCTTTCCGAGGCCGCCTGTACCTTCCGCGCATGCACGCGCGCATCGCTGGCCTCGTCACCTGAGGAAGCAGCTAAGTGGGCAAGAATTAGGTCGCGCACGTCCTTGAGGTCCGCCACGCGCTCGAGCATGAGTCCGCCCGAAGCACGGAAGACTTCGGTGAACTTTTCGGTTGCGCGAACAACCGCCTGGGGAGCGGGTACCCCGGAATAAATCCACGATTGTGCCTCCGCAATCCAGCTGGGATCGGTCGCTAGGGAAGCAGTCATCATGAGCACGTCGGAAACATCGCCATAGGCCTGTTCGGACTGGGCGAAGAGGTCATCGCCGACGCTTCGGCAGATCTCTTCCAAATGCGCGGCACATGCGGCGCGCTCTTTGGGGGGAAGCTCGGTGAACTCTGTGGGGGGGAGGGGGTGACGTGATGTCCATACGATCGGTGCGTAGGACACTCCATGAACAACGGGAGTGCCGTAAACCGTGTGCGACATCGTGCGTTCCTTTCTTGGGAGCCGAGCTCACACTATTCTCCCATGCCACGAAGGCTCCGGTATGTACGGTAAGTTACGTTTACAAATTGGTACAAACGTTCACGTGTTGGTCAAAAGTCGCAGCAACCCCAAACTTTCGCCACGATTAGGGAAGGAAACCAGAACACAGACAGTTAGGACTACTCGTGGCGCTCATCGTGCAAAAGTACGGAGGCTCGTCCGTCGCCGATGTCGAAGCGATCAAACGCGTTGCAAAACGCATCGTCGACACTCGAAACGCCGGACACAAGCTCGTCGTTGTCGTCTCCGCAATGGGCGATACAACTGACGACCTCTTGGATACGGCCGCTCAGATTACCGAGCATGCTCCCGAACGTGAAATGGATATTCTCCTCACCGCGGGCGAGCGTATTTCGATGGCCCTCCTGTCTATGGCGATTAACGAATTGGGTGTTGCCGCTCAGGCCTTCACCGGCGCACAAGCAGGCATTCACACGACCTCCGCCTACGGCCGCGCACAAATCACCGGCATGGTTCCCGAGCGCATTGCCCGCGCAATCTCGGAAGGGCAGGTCGCAATTGTCGCCGGATTCCAAGGAATTTCCGATGACGAGGACGTGACGACCCTGGGCCGAGGTGGCTCCGATACGACCGCGGTCGCTCTCGCGGCTGCCCTCCACGCTGATGTCTGCGAGATCTACACCGACGTCGATGGCCTTTTCTCTGCAGACCCGCGAATCGTAAAAAAGGCCCACCGCGTTCGAACCATCTCGACCGAAGAAACCCTGGAGCTGGCCGCTCACGGAGCGAAGATCCTCCACTTGCGCGCCGTTGAGTTTGCCCGCCGCTACAAGGTTCCCTTGCACGTGCGTTCTTCTTTCTCCGAGAAAGATGGAACGTGGATTTCCGACAGCCCTGCGTCCCCCTCACTTAAAGGCCTGGTTCCCGAGGCCGCATTCCTCGACCCGAAAGAAGGACAGATGGAACAGCCCATCATTTCTGGAATTGCCCATGACCGCGGCCAGGACAAGATCACTGTTGCCGGCGTCCCGAACCACCCCGGTCGCGCGGCGAAGGTCTTTAAGACCATTGCTGCTGCGGGCGCCAATATTGACATGATCGTCCAGAACATCCCCGTCGGCGATCGCACTCGCGCGAACATCACCTTCACCATTCCCGAGGCCGACGCCCAGGTTGCTCTGGATGCTTTGGATGCCGCGAAGGAAGAGATCGGTTTCCAAGAGGTCCTCTACAACCCGAACATCGGCAAGCTTTCGCTGGTGGGTACTGGCATGCGCACCAACCCGGGTGTGGCCGCACGCCTGTTCGCTGCGCTGTCTGAGGCGGGAATCAACATCGATCTGATTTCTTCTTCCGAGATTCGTCTGTCGATCGTGACTCGATTGGAAGACCTGGACCGCGCGGTTGCAGTTGTCCACTCTGCTTTCGGCATGGACGCCGAAGTTTCCGAGGCCGTTGTCTACGCTGGCACGGGCCGCTGAGAACGCGTATTTACACAAAGAGAGGCTGAAAATGGCTGGTTTGACGGTTGCTGTTGTCGGTGCGACGGGCCAGGTTGGTCGCGTGATGCGCACAATCCTGGAAGAGCGAAACTTCCCGGTTGAAACGATTCGTTTCTTTGCCTCCGCTCGCTCGGCGGGTTCGACGCTCCCGTGGAAGGGAACAGAGGTCGTCGTTGAAGACGTCGCGACCGCTGACTTCTCCGGGATCGACATCGCGATCTTCTCCGCGGGTGCAGCGGCCTCGCGCGAGTACGCGCCGAAGTTTGCCGAGGCCGGCGCCGTAGTCGTCGACAACTCCTCCGCATGGCGCAAGGACCCCGAGGTCCCGCTGGTCGTCTCCGAAGTGAACGGTGCAGATATCGCCGATCGCCCCAAGGGCATCATTGCCAACCCGAACTGCACGACCATGGCCGTCATGCCTGCAATTAAGCCACTTGCGCAAGCTGCTGGCGGTATTGAGCGTCTGACCGTGTCCTCTTACCAGGCCGTTTCTGGCTCGGGACTCAAGGGTGTTCGTGAGCTCCTCGATCAGGTTCGCGGCACCGTCGATCAGAACCTCGAGGGCCTGACCACCGACGGACATGCCGTTGATTTCGGTACTCCCCAGGTTTACGTTGCCCCCATCGCTTTCGATGTTGTGCCCTTGGCCGGTTCGATTGTTGACGATGGCAGCTTCGAGACCGACGAAGAGCAGAAGCTCCGTAACGAATCGCGTCGTATCCTGCACGCTCCCAATCTGCTTGTGAGTGGTACCTGCGTGCGTGTGCCGGTCCTGACCGCACACACAATGACCGTCCACGCCGAGTTCCCCGCATCGATTTCTCGCGACGAGGCCGTGGTCGCGCTTAACGGCGCCCCGGGAGTCCGCGTTGTCGACGTTCCAACCCCGCTTGAGGCTGCCGGTGAAGACGATGTCTTGGTCGGCCGTATTCGCCAGGACCAGGCCGTTCCGGATAACCGCGGCATTGTTTTCGTGGTGAGTGGCGATAACCTGCGCAAGGGCGCAGCTCTGAATGCAATTCAGCTGGCTGAACTGGTTGCTGCTGAGCTACAGGGCTAGAGCATGTCGAACGAGCCGGGTTCTTGCGCGTACAGCGTGGGTGCCGCGTGAACGGATACGTTCCTAGGTAAGCGATAAGTGGTGGGGACGGCTTGGCCGTCCCCACCACTTATCTGTCGTACGAAGTCAGTACTGAGTGAGGTCAGTCGTTCTGAGCTTCCTGCTTCGCGACCTCTGCGTGGACCTCTTCCATGTTGAGGGCCTGTGCCTGGGAGACCAGGTCGTCAATGGCTGCTCCGGGGATCGGGCCGGAGTTGCGGAAGATCAGGACGCCTTCGCGGAAGATCATCAGGGTCGGGATTGATGCGATCTCCAGTGCTGCGGCGATGTCCTGGTTGGCATCGGTATCAACCTTGGCGAAAACAACATCTTCGTGACGCTCTGAGGCTGCTTCGAAGATCGGGCCGAACTGGCGGCAGGGGGCGCACCAGTTTGCCCAGAAATCCACCAGCACGATCTTGTCAGAGTTGATGGTCTCGTTGAAGTTTTCCGAGGTGAGCGCGATCGTGCTCATGTGGGTACTCCTTTTTTCGGTGAGGGGCACACGCCCCGGGTCATGTTTAGCTCAACGGCGTGTGCCGGTCACTTATTCCACGATCTTATAGGAGTTTGCGAGATCACAAGTGCTCATGCGCTGATGGGGCAACGCATGTAGGCGGTATCTCCGACTGTTTCTCTGTCATCTGCACCGTCCTCTGAGGCGTTCTCAACCGAGGAGGGACGTTGCGCGGAGGAAGTAATGGGGATATCCGCGCCGACGCCTCGAAGAATGAAGGTTTGCACGGTGGCGATCGTCGCCTCGCGCTGCTGGGGATTGGCGGGGAGGCGATTGCCTGCCAAGCATGAGTGGATCAGCGGGATGAGGGCATGTGGATTTTGTTTGGGAATTACTCCGCTTTCCATGCATCGGCCGAGGATTTCCAGGAGCCTGGTCGAGATGATTGTTGCGTGATCGTGCAGGTGCGCGGAGTTTTCCCGCGAGATCTGAGTGCGCAGATTGAAAGTTGCGGTCAGGTGGTAGCGGGTTGTCATCTCCAGGTGTGCGCGGATATAGATACGCAATTGGGCTAGGGGATCGTTGACCTGTGTGATCGCCTCTTCGAGGCGTTGCGAGAATTGCAGAGTGACGCGACGCATGAACTCAAGGAGGAGAACTTCCTTGTCGGGGAAGTGGTTGTAGACCGCAGTGCGGCCAACTTTTGCGCGCGTGGCGATTTGGGACATCGAGATTGAGTCGAAAGGCTGCTCGGCGAGAAGGCTTGCGAGCGCATCGAAAAGGCGGTTACGCGTGAGCTCTCGGTGGTCAGCTAGCGAGTCCCCAATAATCTTCGGCATGTATCTATTCTGACAGAAAATGCAGAAGTGTCTGAATCAAAATCAGGTGTGTGGACGATGCCTATCAACAAGTAGCCGCAGATGAGTACTGCTCGATCGCAGCTTGAACGATGGGAAGATCTGCGGGAATCCACGGCAGATCAAGGACCTCGTCAAGAGGGGTCCACCGCAGTTCCAAATGGGAGTGCCCGGGAGTGAGCCGCTGGCCGGGGTTCGCAAGCGCACAGCCCCACACCGCCATGACGCTCCCCGCAAGGATTGGCCACCATGGTCCCTCGGGGGAGAGGACCGGCTGGTCGACCACCAGCGCACACCCCAGCTCTTCGTCGATTTCACGAACGAGGCCGCGCAGGGGGTCTTCGCCTTCCTCAACCTTTCCGCCGGGGAGCTCGAAGAGGCCTCGTAAATCTTCCGGATAGGAGCGGGAAGCGCACAAAAGCGCGGTTGGGTGGGGGAGGCGATCAAAGATCGCGGCGGCAACAACGGGGCGCGGGTTGGGTGAAGTCACAGCTCATAGTCTATGTCCGAAGCTTTGGACTGAACTCAAGCGAGCCGCTATGATGAACGAGTTGCGTTGGTAGCACCGACTGCGTGCTCGGCGCTTCGCGGGCGTAGTTCAATGGTAGAACTTCAGCTTCCCAAGCTGACAGCGCGGGTTCGATTCCCGTCGCCCGCTCCAAGGTTCCATGCTGGTCGATGAGTGGATGACCCGCCACGCTGAGACAGATGCGTTCGCCGCGTTCGACGCCGCCACACTCGCTATCGGGGAAGGCAACCGCAACGCCACCCTCTCCAGGTTCGCCGGCCGTGTCCTCATCCGCTACGGGGATACCGAGCAGGCCCACACCCTCATGGCCGATACCGGAGCCAGTCGACTTTCGGATCGTAGAGAATCTGAAACGCTTGCCCGCGCTTACGCCGCATTCTTAGATAGTCTTCGCCGATGATGTTTAGTCAGTGGAGCGTTGAGCATAAGGCTGTGAGTGGATAGCCAGTACTTGCCATGGTTATCCACTCACAGCGGAGTGCCACTCACATCCATCAGAAGCACAATCAGCGACAGTCCCGCAATGATTGACATGCATATTGTCACAATGGCAACGAGTATCTTCGTTAGCGTTTTCCTATTGCAGTTCTGTTTCTGCGAAAAATTTGCCATTGCAAAATCATGCACAGATGTGACTTTAAGTAAACCAACTACGCACCAACATCCAAATCCAATGAGCAGAACTGTCACAATTCGTTGAGTAACGGCATTGGAATATTGAGCAACCGGTGTTGGAAACTCGCGAAATATCCAGAATGCATCTTCGCTGCTAGACCACCCTTCTAGGGATGGAATCAATAAAACTAGGCCCATCCACCAGAGGACGCGACTTATCGTGCGCGTTTTGTCTTGATGTGCATGTGCGGTTGATGTCTGGTGAGAGCTACCTGTGTTGTCTTCATTTATATTTTGCGTTTTCACAGCTATGCTCTTTCTTCCTTGCGTTGGCTTGCTTGTCGTCGAGTTTCCCCCGATAGCTTCTCATTGTCCCCTACGGGAGGGACGGTCAGGATCTCTACGGACTCGAGGGGCTTCAGCGGGCCTGGGGTGCCGCGCAGAAAAAATCCGAATCAAAGCAGGTATTGACTCGGCGCTTAAAGGACAATATGGAACCGCCGATTGGGGCTGTGTCAGGATATAAAGATGCTTCCGTGCTTACAATATCTGACGGCGCAGGCGTTGAGAGTCGGCTGCTGAAACTGTGAGGCGACCACGTCAATCCATGGAAACTGGCTACCTTGTCATCAAATCCGAGGTCTAGGTCTCAGCCGGCGGCCCCTCGCGGGCCGCTTTTTGTTACTCGGACGACGTGCTGAATGGGGGAGGCTAGCGTGCAGCCTGACCTAGACGATGAACAGCTGTGGAAGGCTGTCGTCGACGCTGCGCTCGAGCTTCCCGCAAGCGAGCTTTATCCCTTTAACGAGGAGTGGGAGGTCGCGCGGGTCTGCGGGAAGTGGTTCATGATCTCGACCATCCGCGGGAAGCGGATGGTGAATCTCAAGGCGGATCCAGAGGAAGCCCGTGCGCTCTGTGAAAGCTTTGAATCAATCACTCCCGGTTACCACATGAACAAAAAACACTGGATCACCGTCATGCCGGGACCGGGAATTAACGACGAACTCATCCGCGAGCTTGTCATGGAGTCGTACCTGCTGGTAGTTGACGGGCTGCCGAAGTATCAACAGCCAGTTGATCCTGCACGCTATGGGCACCGCGACGACTGAGGCATTTGCTTTCAGCTAGGTGATGCCTTTCGTGGATTCGTCATCCAACGTAGGGCAAGGACGTGCGGCGCCCAGCAGGCGGGACGCTCCTCGAGAAATCTCTGAAGGAGGGGATAGCATTGCTGTGAGAATGAGGTGCGCCCCACAATTGGGCAATGCCGTTCATCGAAGGAGACGCACGTGGCACAAAAGACCCGCACCGCCCAGGTGCTCGATGTTGTCAAGGTTCTTGCCTGGGTAGTAATCGCCGTGGCCTTGGTGAAGTTTGCTTTCTTCCCGGCCGCGCAGGAGAAGCAGATGAGCGGCAGCGTGGATCCGGGCGGGTCCTTCGGGCAGATGACAATCTCCGTTGGGCGCGCAGATATCACCAATACGGTGATCCTGACGGGCACGATTCAGCCCGACGAGCCGGTTGTGGCCCGTGCGACCCTGGACGGCAACGTCGTGCGCACCTTCGTCAATGACGGTGACAAGGTTTCCAAGGGTGATGCGCTCCTCCAGATCCGCAAGGAGATTCCCGGCGACACCCGGCAGGTGACCGACGAGAGGGGCAACGTGAGCGTCGAGACCGCCGAGCCGACCTACAAGTACGAGACCGTCATGTCACCCGGCGATGGCACTGTTTCGACGGGTGTGCTCGTAGGCCAGCAGTTCGCGATTGGCGACACGGTTGCGACGATTGTCCCCCCGACCTTCTCCGCGGTCGCCTCCCTGAGCGCGGACCAGATGTACCGCATGCAGGACGCTCCTTCGACGGCGACCGTTACTATTAAGAACGGTCCCGCACCCTTCGAGTGCTCGGGTGTGAAGGTGGTGAGTTCGGCCGGCAAGGCGCAGGACTCGAAATCGAACACCGGATCCGATAACGGGGCCTCGGCCTCGACGGACCTGAAGGCCCGCTGCGCGATCCCCTCCAACCAGAAGGTGTTCGCCGGCCTGCAGGTCACTCTCGAAATGACGGCCGGATCGGCGATGGGCGTCCTCGCGGTGCCGATCTCTGCGGTCGAGGGCCGCTATCAGTCCGGCTCCGTCTACCTGCCGACCTCCGACCCGACTAAGCCCGAGAAGCGCGCCGTCACCCTGGGCCTCACGGACGGCAAGATGGTCGAGATCAAGAAGGGGCTGACGGAGGGCGAGGAGATCCTCGAGTTCACCCCGACCTCGAACAAGGACAATCAGGACGGCCAGACCGGCCCCTACGGCGGCGTGGCCGGGGGCTCGGGCGACGCAGCGGGCACACAATGAGTCTCGTGTGCCTGCGGGGCGTGACCCGCACGGTCACCCTGCCTGACGGGGAGGCCCTGCACATTCTGCGCGGCGTCGACCTGGACGTCGCCGCGGGCGAGCATGTGTCTATCGTGGGTCGATCGGGCACGGGTAAGTCTACGATGCTCAACATCATCGGCCTGCTCGATGTCCCCACGTCCGGCAGCTACGAGCTCGACGGCGTGGATACGACGCGGCTTGGCGAAGGGCGCCGCGCTCGCATGCGCGGAGAGGACTTCGGCTTCGTCTTCCAGCAATTCAACATCTTCGCTGCACGCACGGCCTGCGAAAACGTCGAGGTCCCGCTCCTGTACGCGCCTAGCACGCAGCTGCTGCGCAGGCGCTCCATCGCCCTCGACATGCTCGGGCGTGTGGGTTTGGCGGATCGCGCGGATTCCTACCCGGGTGAGATGAGCGGCGGCGAGCAGCAGCGTATCGCGATCGCGCGCGCCCTTGTGCGTCGCCCACGCGTGATCCTGGCGGACGAGCCGACCGGTGCGCTCGACCCGGATACGGGGAGCGTCGTCATGAGCCTCCTCGAGGAGATCGCCCGTGAATCCAACTCGGCGCTCATCGTCATCACCCACGACATGGCCGTGGCCGCTCGAGCGCAGCGCGCCTACGAGCTCTACGACGGCACGCTGCACGAGGTTGAGGATCCCTCCACTCTTGCGCAGCGCGTGGAGGCTGGGCATTCGGGAAACGGGGTCGGGGCCGACCAGGCGTTGTCCCCCATGATGTCGCAGGAGGGTGAGCAGTGAACGCCGTTAGTCAGATCCTGGGCGCGCTCATCGAGGCCTGGGGCGAGGTCAAGGTCCAGAAGGCGCGCGTCGTCCTCTCCCTCGTGGGTGTGGTCGCGGCTGTTGCTGCCATGACGATCGTCATCGCGCTCGGCGACCTACTCCTGCAGTCCTCGCGCGAATTGGCGGAGCTCTACGAGGGGCGCTCGGTCACCCTGCGCCTGAACCCCGAAAGCTCCTCGAACGCCTCGGAAGGACCGGCGGCCGGCGGCCCCTATCAGGACGCCTCCGATCCCGCCTCAGCCGGCGCGCAGACGGCGAAGCGCCCCGACGAGAAGGACACTCTCGGTGAGGCCATGGGCACCCTGGCTGAGCGCACAGACATCCACTACTGGTCGCGTTTCTCCAGCGGCGGTGGGGATATCGTCGAAACGCGACAGGCCCGCTCCAGCGGGCAATTCCGCGGATACCCCCTGACGAACATCGCCGACATGGTCGACGGCGTGGCATTCCAGGGCGTGGACCCCTCCTACGAGGTCATCTTCCGCACGCGCATGCTCGCCGGGCGCTGGGTCGTGAGCAGCGACGCCGACCAGCGCATGGTTCCTGTCGTCATCTCCGAAAGCCTGTGGAACCAGCTGGGGCGCGCCCCCATCGACCAGGTTCCGATCGTCCTGCACACGAGCGACGGCACGGCGATGCGCGTCGTCGGCATCACCAAGTCCAAGAGCTCCTACGACATGCCCACCGTGTTCGCGCACTACGACGCGGCGCGAATCTCCTTCCCGCAGATGAGCTCCCCGTCCATGATCGCGTGGGTGGGCACCGAGAACACGGACCAGGCCCGCGAGAACTTGCCGCGCGCCCTGGCCTCGATCCTCGGCGAGGGATGGAAGGTCTCCGTCTCCGGCGGCGAGCACGAGGATATCGGCGAGGAACAGCTGGGCACCATCTCCAACGTCATCATGGTCATCGGCGGCATCATCGTGTTCCTGGGCGCCCTCGGCCTGCTCAACGTTGCGATCGTGACCGTGCGCCAGCGCGTGCGCGAGATCGGCATCCGCCGGGCCGTCGGTGCCTCTGCGGCGCGCGTCTTCTTCGCGGTCTTCATGGAGTCGGTCGTCGCAACCTTCGTCGCCGGCGTCATCGGCGTGGGCATCGCGGTCGTCGTCGTGCGATTCCTGCCCCTCGAGGCCCTGGGCGTCACGCTCAGCGACACCCCGGCCTTCCCCGCCGGCGCCGCCATCGCGGGCGTCGCCATCTCCACGAGCATCGGCGCCCTGTGCGGCATCATCCCGGCGCTCGCGGCCGTGCGCATCAAGCCGATCGACGCGATCCGCTACTGATTCACCGACGAGGCGGTGGCTGCCTCCCGGGACCGCGCGCCGCCGCGTGGGTGCTCCGGCCTCGTCTGTGAACGTTATCGGGGGAGCGTGACCCGCTTGGTGTCCTCGTTGTAGACGATCATGCCGTCCTTCAGGAGTGCCCGGTAGACGCGGGTGGGCTGGTAGCGGTCGCCCCCGTCGATGCGGGCGGCGTCGAGGACTCGGCGTTTCGTGAGGCCGTCCGTGCCCTCGAAGTGGGCGGCACGCAGGGCTTTCATGATGCGTCCGCGCGCCTGGCGGTCGGTGCCCGCGTAGGGTTGGGGCGTGGGCCGCTTCTCGTCCTTGGGGAATCCGGCGAGCGCCCACGCGCAGTTGTTTGAGATCGTGCACTCGTCGCACGACGGGCTGAGCTGCGTGCAGACGAGGGCCCCAAATTCCATGAGCGACAAACTCACCTCGGCAGCGCTGTGCCCGTGTTCGGGCAATAATGCGTCGGCCCGCATTGTTTCCGCTTTTGAGGGCGTGGTGTGGGGAGGAAGCTCTTTGCCGTCCAGAAATCTGACCAGCACTCGACGCACGTTCGTGTCCAGGACCGGCACGCGGATTCCGTGGCGGAAGGCGAGCAGTGCGGATGCGGTGTAGGTGCCGACGCCCGGCAGGAGTGTTAGCTCTTTGAGCGAGAGGGGGACTTCTCCGTCGTGCTTGTCGACGATCGCGGCTGCGCAGGCCTTGAGGCGCAGGGCGCGGGAGGGGTATCCGAGGTTTGCCCAGGCCACAATGATGTCTGCCGACGAAGCGGCCGCCACGTCCGCCGGCGTGGGCCAGCGTTCCATCCATTCGAGCCAGATCGGCTGGACGCGCGCGATGGGCGTCTGCTGGCTCATGATCTCAAAGACGAGGGTCCCCCAGTCAGAGACGTCGGCTGCGCGCATTGGTAGGTCGCGCTTGTGCGTCGCGAACCAATGGGGCAGGTCGCAGTGGAGTGCTCGTGTGGCCTCCGCCGATGGATTGATGAACACTCAGTCAGTCTATGGAACAAAACTTCATCGTGATGAACGAAAGGAACTATGCTGTGATCTGCTCCATAATAACGGATGGGTATTGTACAAAATCAGAAGGTTCCGCTAATCTTACCGTGTTTTCAAAAATGCCCTTATGGGCTCCCATCAACACATAGGAGGCACTATGTCCGCTCCTCAGCAGCCCGTCTTCAATCAGCCTGCGCAGGGCAAGTCCCGTGTCGTCGCCGGCCTGCTCAACCTGTTCCTCGGCGCCCTCGGCGCCGGTGAGTTCTTCCTCGGCTACACCCAGTACGGCATCTACAAGCTCGTCATCTCCATCGCGTTCACCGTGCTGGGCTTCCTGGATCTCGGCTTCATCTCGACCCTTATCGGCCTGCTCAACTACGTGTGGTGGGTCGCTCTGCTCGCCATGGCCGTCCTGACCTTCATGGGCAAGTGGATCTACGAGAAGGACGCCAACGGCGTTCCTACCGTCTGAGTTGTGCGAATGCGTCTGAACTGACGCGCACTCTGTGAGAGTGTGGGGCCCAGCTGATGCTGGGTCCCACACTTTTGTATCTAGCCCGGGGTGTGTCGGTCGAGCGACTCGCTGCCGGGTGGGCTGCTGTCGCGCCAGCGTGTGAAGGCTGTGGGCGTATTGGACAAGCGTTTCGCTGCTGCGAGGGCGGCGGCTTGCCGTGTGAAGCATCCCGGGTTGCGGTGGCAGCTGGGCCCGAGGCCTGGCGTTGTTAGCCCCTTCATGCGCAGCTGGGCCCTATAGGTGGAGCGTGGGCGACCCCGCCCACACTGCCACCCATGGGGTTAACCTGCGCATTGAAGGGCGCGCACTGCCACCCATGGGGTTAACCTGCGCATTGAAGGGCGCGCACTGCCACTTCTCGAGTGAGCCTTGCCGCCAGACGTACCCGCGCGCGTCGCCGCAGGCGCAGCGGCGTGTCGCGCTGCGCGCGTGAAGGCATGGCACTCCTGCCCCCGACCCAGTTGACAAACAGTCTGCGGGTAGATTCGGGGTGACGTCGGGGTGGTTGCGGGTACCGTGATGGGGGCGGTGCACGCTAGGATGTCGCAGTACGGCCACAGAAAGGCCACCCCACGACAATCGAAAGGCTTAGCCATGACGACGCCCGATCCCCTGGCCAACCCCATCAAGCCCGAGGACGACACCCAGGCCTCGATCCCCGCGCCTGAGGCGCCCAGCTTCCCCCAGACCTCGACCCCCGCCTTTGACGAGGCGACCGCCACCCCCGGTGCCACCACCTACGGCACCGCCTACGACCCCGCTGGTGCGGCGCCGGAGGCGCAGGCCCAGGACGCGCAGCAGCCCTACACTCAGCCCGCGTTCGGCCAGCCCCAGGACCCCCAGCAGGGCTACGCCCAGCCCGCGTTCGGCCAGCCCGCCTTCGCTCAGGGTGTCTATGCGAACCCGCCCAAGCAGTGGATCATTGCCCTGCTTCTGGCGTTCTTCGTGGGCCCGCTGGGTTTCCACAACTTCTACCTGGGCTACAACAGCCGCGGCCTGATCCAGCTGCTTCTGTCCGTTATCATCATCGGCCTGCCCATCACCGCCATCTGGGCGTTCATTGAGTTCATCATGATCATCATGCGTTCCGGCTCCTACGGCTGCGACGCCACGGGCCAGCCGCTGGTGTGACCTGGGGTGTTGTCGCGGCGCTGAGTATGCGACAATCAAGTCATGCTGCTCAGTGACCGCGACATCAACGCCTCCCTGGATTCCGGCCGCATTCGGCTGGATCCTCTGGATCGTGACCTGGTCCAGCCGGCCAGTATCGACGTGAGGTTGGACCGGCTGTTCTGCCTTTTTGATAATCACCGCTACCCGGTGATCGACCCCGCGGCGGACCAGTCGGACCTGGCGCGCCAGGTGGACGTGGGGCCGGATCAGCCCTTCGTCTTGCACCCCGGTGAGTTCGTCCTGGGTGCCACCTACGAGCTGGTCACCCTCGGCGACGACATTGCCGCGCGCTTGGAAGGCAAGTCATCGCTGGGGCGCCTCGGCCTCCTCACTCATTCCACCGCGGGCTTCATTGACCCCGGTTTCTCCGGTCATGTGACCCTGGAGCTGTCCAATGCGGCGACGATGCCGATCCTGCTCTACCCGGGCATGAAGATTGGGCAGCTGTGCTTCTTCGACCTGTCCTCTCCGGCCGAGCATCCCTACGGCTCGCAGGGTGCGGGTTCGCACTACCAGGGTCAGCGAGGCCCGACGCCCTCCCGGACTCACGAGCGTTTCACGCGCACCCGTATCGATCGGTGACATGATGACGTCTCATCCTCCTCTTCCGTCCAGGCGTGAGCGCATGCGCGCCGAGCGCGCGGCGCGTGCCGCGGCCGAGTTAGCTGCGCCGCCCCCGCCCGAAGCAGCAGACCTGCCTGCGGCGGTGCCTCCGCCGCCAGAACCGAGCGATCGTCCCCTGGCTGCTCCGCCTCCGCCCGAAGCGGAGGGTATTCCGCCGACCGCGCCTCCTCCGCCGACGCCTCCGTCGGGCGTGCCCGCTCAGGGTGGGGGCGGCCAGGCCCAGGTGACGCGCACCGGCGTGATCACCGGCGTCGCCCTGCCGGGCATGACTGCGCGCCCCGACCAGGTCACCAACCGGGGCGACGAGCCCCCGCCCTCGCCCGTGAGGCGTTCTCTCAAGGAACGCATGGCGAGCGCGCGCCACAGTTTCGCGGACCCGCTGCTCACGGCCGCGACGGGCAACCCGCTCACGCAGACGCACGCCTCGCTGGTGGGGATGACCACGACGGAGCATGCTTTCCAGATCGCGGCCGATGGTGAGGTCACGGGGGCCGAGGCCGCCGCGCCGATCGCCGCCGCCATCGAGGTGAGTGAACCCGCGGGTGTCATCGACCTGGACGAGGCGCTGAGTAATCACCTCCTCTTGGTGTCCGAGGCGGTGGATCCGGCCGAGCTGGAGGCCCTCGCGATCTCCATGTGGGACGAGGCCGGCTGGATCGCCCCGGGTCGCCTGCGCCTGTCGTCCGAGGCTGAGCTTGAGGGCCCGTGGTCGCTCGATCAGCCGACGCGCGCCGAGCTGGGCACCCCGTCCCTGCTGACGAACGCGTGGATCCTGCGCTGCCCGGCCTCGCGCGCCGAGGATAAGCCGAGCGCGGTGATGGGGGAGTGGGCGAAGGCGTTTCCCGAGGGGATGCCCACCGGCCTGGAGTACCTCGTCCTCGAGGCGTTGAACCGTATGGCACGCCGCCTGGCGGGCGGCATGCGCATCGCGGGCAGCGGCTACGTGATGGTTCCCGACGCGGATTCGGCAGTCAACTTGACGGTCTACTCGCCGCGTTGGATTAATCCCGAGGACCTCCTACAGGCGATGCGTGAGCGCGCGGGCTTTACGGAGATGAAGGACGCGCGCGACATCGTCCCCGACGTCCCCGAGGCTCCCGCGCTCAGCCCCGCGCAGGCCGCGCACATCGAGAAACTGAAGGCGGAGCTGGGGCCTGTTCGCGAGGACATCGCCTCTAAGATCGCCAAGGCCCGCGAGGAGCTGGAGGCCCAGCGCAACGAGCCGCAGGTTGTCGACGGTTACGCGCTCATGTGTCCGATTGGCAACCGCTCCGACATGATGATCGAGGTTCATGCCGTGCCCACGCCCCCGCGCGTGCTGCGCTGGGAGCCGTGGACGACGGGCGCGATCATCGAGTATCAGGTTCGCTGGCTGCCCGGCCTGACCCCGACGCCGGGGGCGACCACGATGAGCCGCACGGCCCGCCTGGAGCGCCTGCGCTCCACGCAGGATGTGGAGAAGGCCGCCGGCCTGATCGCGACCCTCGTGGGTGGCAACGTCATCGACGAGGACGGCTTCCTCGTCGGCTTGGCGGAGGTCACCGACGAGGAGGACGACGAGTAACCACCTGTAGACGGCGCCTATCCCACCCGCTAGTGTGGCTGTGTTTTCACATCCATACGAAGGAAAGGACACACCATGAAGCTCTCCGCACGCAACCAGCTCCCCGGCACCGTCGTTGAGGTCTCCGAGGGCGCCGTGAACGGCATCGTCAAGATCGAGGTCGCCCCCGGCCTGGTCATCTCCTCGTCGATCACGAACGCCGCCATCGAGGAGCTCGGCCTGACCGTCGGCTCCAAGGCCGTCGCCGTCATCAAGGCCTCCAACGTCATCGTCGGCGTCGAGGACTGATTTTCTTCAGACGAAGGGGCGGCCCCGCAGGTGTTCCTGCGGGGCCGCCCTCTTGTCTGCGGGGTCTGCGTGCGGTGCGCACTGCGGGGTGCGCGCCGTGCGCGCGTTACTGCCCGCGCTTGACGGATTCGAGCAGCATGACGGCCACGTCCCGCACCTCCGGGAGCTTTCCACCGGACGAGGCAGTGGCGGCGTCGTTGTTCGCGCCGCCCTGGTCGGCGTCGGAGGAGACGAAGCCGGCGGACGTGCCCGAGGCCGAGCCGAGCATCTGGGAACAGAACGGGCAGGCCGTCGCGACGACGTCCGCGCCCGTGGACGCGGCCTCGACGATGCGGGCGTCGGCGATACGGGTCCCGCGCGTCTCCTCGAACCAGGCGTGCGCGCCGCCCGCGCCGCAGCACATCGCGCGGTCGCGGTTGCGCGGCATCTCGACGAGCTCGACGTTCGGCAGGGAGCCCACGAGCTCGCGCGGCGGCTCGTACACGCGGTTGTGGCGGCCCAGGAAACACGCGTCGTGGTAGGTGACCTTCAGGGGCGCGCCGACCGAGGGAGCGTTGCCCGCAGGCTTCGCCCCGGCCTCGTCCGTGGTGTCCGTGCCCGTGGGGGCAGCGGAAGTGGGGGCCACCGGCGTGAGCAGGCCGTCGCGCACCAGGCGGTTGAGGAGCTGCGTGTGGTGGACGACGTCGAAGGAGCCGCCCAGCTCCGGGTACTCGCCCGCGATCGTGTTGAAGCAGTGCGCGCAGGACACGACGATCTTCTGGGGCTTGGCTTCCTTGAGCGTGTCGATCGCCTGGGCGGCCAGCATCTGGAAGAGCGCCTCGTTGCCGGCGCGGCGGGCCGGGTCGCCCGTGCAGGACTCGC
>ERZ772958.119-NODE-119-length-32930-cov-16.833278_pt1 | contig 32930 bp, 28 predicted proteins | sample MGYA00580681_ERZ772958 | MGnify/ENA primary metagenome ERZ772958 (study PRJEB29015, sample SAMEA2738089) | human oral metagenome | biome: human oral; feature: human-associated habitat; material: saliva | place: China | collected 2275 ...
AATATAATGAATGCAATCCATCTGGCAAATAAAGAATGCAATAAAGATATCGAAATGTCCGTTAATAATATAATTCAGGCAGTTAAGATATTAAATAGAGAGGATCTTTAAATGGTGAAAAGACAGGTGTTTTTTAGCTTTCATTATGACAATGATAACTGGAGAGCAGGACTGGTTCGTAACATGGGAGAAGTGGACTATAGTTCTACTTTTTCTGATAATGATTGGGAAGAAGTAAAAGAAAAAACTGAAAGCAAAATTAAAGAATGGATTGATGAACAATTACAAAAACGGTCATGTTTAGTTGTTTTAATTGGTGAGAAAACTGCAAACAGAAAGTGGATAAATTATGAAATAACAAAAGCATATAGCTTAGATAAAGGTATTGTGGGAATTTATATTCACAAGCTGCAGAATTCATCCGGAATGCAAGATGAGAAAGGTAAGAATCCGTTTGATTACTTATCAATAGGTGATAAAAAATTATCAAGATATGTTAAATGCTTTGACTCAACTTATTCATCAAGTAAATATGTTTATAGCGATATTAAAGATAATATTGAAGCGTTAATCGAGTATGGAATAGAACATAAACCATCAACTTGGCTATAATTCTAGTAGGAAGTATAGGAGAGATAGTTTATGAATGGAATTGATAGAGTTACTTTGTATCGGAGTGTGCAAAGTATGTTGAATAAAGACAATAATCAATTACAAAATTTTATTTCTGAACAATTTGAAGAATCTTTTAGGCTTACCCTTTATCGACTTCTACAATTAAATATTACTATACTTATTGGAATTGAAGATAAATTTTTAATCAATTCAAAAAATATTGAAATTGATCAATTGGATTTAAAAGAACTTTATATTAGTAATTTAAATATATTTAATACAGAATACGATTTTGATGATGAAAAAAATCTTAAAAAGCTAGAAAGTTTTAAAGATGTTATCGATAAATCAAAAGATAATTATTATGCATTTAATTCATTAATAAACCTATTAAGCGATATAAATAACTCAATCATAAATCAATTCAAGGTAGATGGTAACATTCCTAACGGCAACCGGGGAATGTCTTCTTCTTCTGATTTAAATAAAGTATTTTTATCTCACGCCTATGACGACAAGTTATATACACTGTCTCTGTTTATTTTTATGTTAAAAAATCATATATTTTTATATGTTGATTGGATTTTTTCTCCAAATTTTAAAAATGGAGTGGATATAAAAAGTAATTTGTCAAAGCATCTTTCAGAGTCAAAACAATTGCTATTTTTGAGAACCGTTAATAGTGAGTTTTCTATTCGTGGTAGTGGAAATATACGTGGATGGTGTTCCTGGGAATTAGGCACTTTCTATACATTGAATAAAATGCAAAGCGATGATAAGTATTATATTGAGCTTTACAAGGGAAAAAATAATCAACAAAAAAATAAGCAATTAGATGGAATCAAGCCGTTAAAGGCTATTAATAATGGAAAATTAGCATAAAAGTTTAAATATAAGTTTTCAAAAATTTTAACGTGAATTTAGAAACAACAGCATTACTTCTAATACTGTTTTGACACAAAAGTTAGTCATGCCCTAAATGTTGGTATCAGGCCACCTTTAGAATCTTCTAGCATTCTAGCGTATTCTCTTACGCCACGGGTATAAGGACTTCCCGGATGAGCAGTCGTACTTTTTCTACAGCTTCAGGAGAAACTGGTCTGTGGGTTATCGTCTATATCTTACCATCTGCCTTTGTCCTGTACATCCATAAAACGCTTTTGTGCTATTTATTGTTCATGTCTACGTAGATTGCTCCTATAAGTCCTCTATGGTCGTCAGAGATGTACAGGAGACACTTGTGATACCACAGCGTCTCAGATCAAGGAGAAACTCACGCCAAGATGTTCTTGACTCAGTGTCTACACAGTCAACGCCTCCGAATTTACGTGAGCCATCCAGACACAGCACAATAGCGGGAATGTCAGCCTGTGAGCGCACATGATTGCTTACGCGACATTTAAGATAGTTACATCGAGCGCTCAACTCTCCAAATGCATTAAGCCTGAGAGCCTGGCACTGATACTCGCTCCAACCGCGCCCTCGACTCCCTTGGCTTTGCTGTCGCTCGCCATTGCTTCCATGTTGACGTTGCCGCCACTTCTTATCTGGCAGTAATCCGTCGCCGACCCTTCATCGAAGTAGACAATTTTAACGATATCGCCAAGCATTAATTCACCCAATCCGATTTTGCCCAGCACACTGTTGTAAACGATCAGCGTCTTGCGTGTCAACTTGCTTTTAGTATTCCAGGTTCCTAGCATCTTCTCCCAGAAGGCGATTGAAGATGATGCGCAGGTCCTCGTCATCGAGGTAGCCACCCTCGAGGCAGCCGCGGTCGATTGCATTGAGCATCGTCTGCTCCTTCTCCTTCAGGCGGTCGTAGATTACAGCATCGAGGGATAGTTCTCTGCCGTTGAGCATGAATTTCTCACGCATGAAGTAGTAACGTGTCTTCTGGTCATCAGATAAGCCCAGGCGGTGTATGCGGTCTTTAGATTGTAGTAGGTGCACTAGGTTGTAGCTGTACTCAAAATATACCGCGTCGTGGCACACACTGTGCAGGGAGACCGACTCGGCGAGTGTCTGCGGGTTGGTTACGAGCACCTTGAAGCGTCCCGCACGGAAGTCGTCCAGAATCTCGCGTCGCTCTTCCTGAGGAGTGGCGCCGTAGATTGCCTTGGCGGAAATACCCATGGCGGCGAGGTCGCGACGGAGGTTGTTGATGCTGCGGACGAAAATACACCATACGATGACGGGGCGACCTTCGGCGACGATGCGCTCCACCAGCCGCTCGCACACCATGAGCTTCGAGCTCGGGCGACTTTGCTCGATCGCCTCGTAGAACGTCTGCGAAAAGTCGACGTAGTCGATGTCTGAGTAGTTGTCGCCGACCTGGTCGAGCACATACTCGAGATCGCCTGGGTCCACGGCAGAGCAGAGCATCTCGGGATCGCTCTCAAGCTGCAGGGTGCGTATAATCCTTGCGAGCGCGTTGGGACAAGATGCGTACAGTACACGCAGCAACGTGTTCTCGTCAGGTGTTGCCTCGACCTCTACGATCTCGTCGGGTTCCGGGTGTGGCACGCCGAGCTCGTCTTTGTTCGTTCGACAGAAGAAGGGCGCCAAGCTGTCGTTGAGGCTTATCTGGAGGTCTGCATCGGGCGAGCGGAGCTCGCCCGGCTCGTAGCCGAAGAACGTATCGTAATCATCGGGGTACAAGATGTGCAGCAGGTTGTAGATGTCCTGGTAAGTGTTCGGGATAGGCGTTCCCGTAAGGGCGATCACGAACTTAGCGCCGTCGGCTACCTCGAGCGCGGCTTCCGCTCGCCTGCCGCTGATGGCCTTCACCCGGTGCACCTCGTCGAACACTAGCAGGGTCTGGTCGGGGATGATGGAATGCAGCTCCTGCACGTAGCCCGAAAGCGACTCGTAGTTGAACGTGAATAGGTTGCATGCGCCGCTATCGAGTGATAGCGCGTTGCGCCTGCGCTCGGTCGACATTGCCGCTATGGCGGGGTCCCCCAGCGAGAAGCAACGCAGCGGCAGCTTCTCGCCGAAGGTGGCGACCCATTCCTTTTCCCAAGACTCGAAGCCGTTCTTGGGGCAAACCACCACGATGCGCCGCGCGAGTCCTAGGTGGCGCAGATAGGCGAACACGCCGAGTACCGTCGCGGTCTTGCCGGCACCGGGTACCGAGAAGTCCGCTGCGCGCCCAACTGTTGCCATGAAGAAGGCGTCGAGCATCTGCCTGTCGCGCAGGGAGCGCACCATCGAGGCGTTCACCACGTCACGGAATTCCCGGAAGCGCGGTCCTAGCTTGGGGTCGTCGGCGATGCATTCGACGGTCTGCGCCTTGATGGCTAATCCCACCTCGGAACGCTCGTGGATGTAAGTCTCACCAGCATTCACGAAGGCGTCGAAACTCTGGTCCACCGCGACCTCGACGCCGTGGCTGTCGGCCTCCATGATTGCCTCGAGCATCTTCTGACACTCGCGCAGGCCCATGCCGCCATCGAGCAGGATACGGTCACGGTCGGTGCCGTCGACGGCGCTTGCTGGATAGTATAACCAGGCGCGCCATGCGGTCGAGGCCATAAACACGTCAACGTCCTGTCCCTCGATGCGCAGGTACATGCCTGGCCGTGCCTCGTCGTAGCAGACGACGACCCTAGGCGCGCTCATCGATCTCACCGATCAGCTCTTCCACCTTGTCGGCGACGGCTACGAGGTTACGGCGCACCTTCTCGAGCTCATCGGGTCCCAACACGTCGAGCATCTCGGGAAGAATCTTCTCAAGCTCGGAGAGACAGTCGGCGGATTTCTTGGCGGGCGTATCCATGAGCTTGACGCGGCGCACGGTCTCCCTTGCGCGGTCGCCTGCGCGCTGGAAGCTATTAACGAGATTGGCATCCGAACGCAGCTCGCTCACCTTCTCGCGGGTGAGGGCGTCGGGACCCATCTTCTCAAGGAGCTCGGACATGGCCTGCTGCTCGACGGCCTTGAAGTCGGCCTCCGCGTCCGTGCCCGCCACGCTTCCAAAGTCTCTGACGTATCGGGTGATGTCGCCCTCGGGCTGCACCACCATGTTGGCGAACATGAGTCGCTTGACGAGCTGCTTGTCGCGTCTGCTGTCGTACTTTTTCAGCACGCGGTCAAATTCTCCCAAGGGACCGTCGACCTTGAGGGTGCGAGCGAGGTGGTATTGCTCGGGAGCCTGACAGAATTCGAGGAACTCCTCCATGTACTGGGCGCGGTTGACGAGCTTTTTGACCTCGGCCTCCTTCATGCCCGTCGCGTTTCCGTACTCCGCGGGAGTGATGAGGTGGTTCTTCACTACGTCGCGGTATACGCCGACGAGGCGGTCGACGGGGTCGTACGTCACCTTCTCCTCTTCGCCAATCTGGATGGCGAGCTCAAGCAGCTTGATGCGCTTGGGGTCGCTGCCTGTGGCGTCGTCGAGGATGGCGGCCTCGAACCAGCCCGCCTCGCTGTTCTTCCGCGCAAGGCGGCGGACGCAGGTCAGGCGTCGGTTGCCGTCGATGACACGCCCGTCGTTGAGCACGATGCCCGGCCTGAGCTGGCCCTGAAGGGCGATACTCTTCTCGGTTTTCCTGAGCGCGCCGGGGTTGCTCTCGACGATGAAGTCCTCGATGACGTCGTTGTACTCGTCGAGGCCGAGGGCGAGCAGGTCCGCGCCTTGCGCAGAGTTGTATTCGCTCACCCAAGTGGCGATCCGGTCGTTCTGATCGTTGTAGAACAGAAGGTCACACTTGATGCGGTAGATGTCGAAGTCGCGCGTCACGTTGTCGATGGAGTGCTTCTCCTTGCGCCCCGTCGGTAAGACATTGCCGGTTGCGATCCCTTCCTCAAGCAAGCTCATTTCGTACCTCCTTCTTCCATGCCTCCATGGATGAGTAGTATACGTCCCCGATGTCGTCGTAGTAGACGTCGGAGTTGTATATGGTTGTGGTCAGAAGCGTTGTTGGGCACGTGATGACCAAATCGCTTGCTAGCAGCCTTGGCAGGTCATCGCGCTCGATCCCCTCATTCTGGGAGACGATCAACTCGATGAGGTCAGTTGCGGAAAGTCGTCCCTCGCTGCCAGCTATGAACACCTTTGTTCCGGCGAGCGTGCAGCTGCGCAGGAGCCCTCCTGCGTCGAGCAGGCCCTCGTAGAAGTCGTCGGGCATGTCGAGCCCGTACAGCGGATGCGTGGCGGCGGCGCCCGCGCGCAGGCTCGCCACGGTGAAGGGTTTGCCTTCGGGTGCGTTCGCGCTCACCGAGGAAGCGTACGACTCGATGTCGGCCATTCGCGCGCCCAGCACATCGTGCAACCGCGTGAACAAGATGTAGCTGTCTCCCTCGTAGACAAGCACGCGATGGTCCGAAAGCAACTGGCGCAGTACGTGGCGGAAGGCGGGATGCTGCCACACGGCGTCCTCGAACCCGGCGTCGCCCTTCGCAAAGGATGGGTTTTCTACAATCAACCGCGCGAAGTGGTCTTTCGGGGCGCTCCCTTCTCGAAAGAGCAGGTCGTGGTCTTCGTAATAGCCTGCATCCTTGATGCCTCGATCAAGCGCTTCGGGCGGCTCGTCGGGGAACTCAAAGGCGAAGCGTTGGCGCACGAGACATCCATCGCAGATGCAGCCGGCAAGCTCCCTGATGAGGAAGCCCTTGACGGTGAGCGCCTCGCGTTCGGCGTCGCTCGTCTTGGGCACATCCGCACGGGAGGCTGGGGCGTCCGTCGAGCATTCAGCGACCTCGACGCCAATCCACTCCGAGAAGCTCACGTCTGCGGGCTCGGCGAACAGGTCGAGCCATATCACGGCGATGCCAGCGCTGAAGCCGTATTCGCGCTCATATGCTTTCGCTACGACGTTCCTAGGCTCATCCGCATGGCGCTCGGCGAAAGCGCGCACCTGGCGGCGGCGGTCAACCTTGCCGAACCCGACGGAGAGATGGTCGCCCAGGATGACGCTCTCGTCTGCGTTCCAGAAGACCTGCTTTAGCTCGTTATAAAGTGCGGTGGGCGTGGTGATTCCCGTACGCCTCAGCTCACTGCGTGAGGCGCGGAAGATCAGGCGGGCACATAGCTCGGTGTCGTCGCGCCGCACGGCATCCACTGCCGCGCGTGCCGCCTCCGCACACCTGCCCTGCAGGGTGCCGTCTTTTTCCGCCATGTATTACGCCTCGCCCAGCTTGGACCCGAAGACACGCTCGACGTATGTGTCCAGCGTGCCCTCCTTGGCAAGTTCTGCAGAGTCCGCGATCTCGAAGTTCGAGTCGCATCCTTGTCCGACTTCGTCGTTGAAACCCAGGATGAAGTGCGTAGCAATCTCATAGATAATCTTGGTGGGTGCGATACCGAACACCTGGTGCTCCAGGATATGGTCTAGTCGCTCGCGGTCGTCTGGGAAGGCGGCCTTCATGTCCTCGCTCCGGTACAGGCGCTTGATGATCTCGGTGATGTAGAGACCTGACTTCATGTACAGGTCGACGAAGGTGTGGCTCGGGTCGTCGAAGCAGCCCGGGTTCTCCTTTTCGAAGAGGTCCAGCATTTCGACCACGACGTTATGCGGCGTGAAGATCTGGTTGGTCTTCTGGGGCGGCACGTAGTCGAAGATGTCCTCCGTTTGGGATTCGTCAAAGTAGTTTGCCAGGCGTTCGCGCAGCTTGATAAACTCGCTCACGGAGTCGTTGAACACCACCTCGTCGAAGAGGTGCCCGACGAAGTGCTTAACCTCGCCAGTCTTGCCATCGGTGTAGTCGCCGCCGTCGCGCAGGAAGCGAAACTCGTCCACGGTGATGCTCGTGACGTCGAGGAAGACGTCGGCGGGGATTACGGTGTCGAAGTTCGCGAGCGTCGTGTCCCCCTCGCCATAGGCCATGAGGAACGATGGGATGGTGCGTGAGAAGCCGCGCAGATGGGCACGCACTCTGTCCTCGACGCCCTGCTTCTCGTCTTCCTTCTTCGCCGTCTCTATCTCGCGCACCACCGTCTCGCCGGCGCTCTGCACGAGCTCCTCGCGGGAGTCCTCGAGCTTTTGGGCGAGCGCCTGGAACGCCTCGGCCTTCTGCTCGTCATGCCGTTGGTTCACCTCGGTGCGCTCAGCCTCGCTGGATGCCGCCTTGAGCTCGTCCTTGCGCGACTGTTCGATGCGGCGCGCCTGGATCTGGTAGTCGCTGACCTGGCGGTTGAGCTGAATGTCGGCGTCCGCCTGGACCTTGCGCTCGATCTGCTGCTGCTGTCGCGGCTTGAGCTCGCTGTCATAGCTCTCCTTGACGGTCTGCACCAAAGGAGTGGTCACGCTCTGCTTGAAGGCCTCCTTGAGGTTGTCGAGCATCGCTCTGTCGTCGTCATCGGCCTCGTGGGCCTTCGCGATGTCGTCCACGTGGCTCGAGAATCTGACAGTGATGTCGCCGTAGACCTTCGGCCCGAAGATGTCCACGGCCTTGCCGACGACCTGCTCGTCGGGGATCTCGACCTCGCCCTCGTCGTTGATGGAGAGCTCGTCGGCCGTGGTCTCGTCGATCTCGACCTTGTTTTTTTCGGCGTTCTGCGCCCTGCCCTGCTCATAGGGATCGAAACGCTGGATGATCTCCACGACTTCTGCCGGCGCGCGGAAGACGCTCGCGATGTTCTGGAACAGGAAGTTGCTCATGAAGCCGCGCTTCACCACTTCACGGGCATAGATGTGCCTCGGTGCACTGAGCACCTGTTCGGCATCGAGCTCGACCATCTGCCCCTCGTCATCCTCACCGTAGACAGGGAAGAAGTTCAGCAGCTGGCGGATGTTGTGCTCGCGCGTCTCCACGTCACCACCGCCGCGCGCGGTCTCGCCGTACAAGTCGTTGGCAAACTGCTCGAAGATGGTGAGCGTGCGCGCCGGGTCGAAGTCGAAGACGTAGGCGTTCTCCTTGCGCGCGTAGTTGCCGCCGCCCAGGTCAAATAGGCACGGGTTCTGGCTGCGGAAGGCCGCCTGCATGTACAGTGCGGGGCTCGCCATGTTCGAGAGCATGAGCACGGCGGTCCACTCCGGCACGGTCACGCCCGTGGTGAGCTGGCCGACCGAAAGCGTGATGGTCCTGTCGTGGTCCTTGATCGCGCGGCGCACCTTGTCGAGCGACTTCTCGTTCTCGTCGTCGGCGTCGATCTTGCCGTCGCCGGCGGCGAGAACAACCTCGTAGTCCCCGAAGACGGGGTGCGCCTGAAGTTTCTTGGCGAGGGTGCGGGCGGAGTCTACGCGGTTGAGCATCCAGAACGTATGGCGCAGCTCGTCGCGCAGCTCAGGCGTCGAGAACGGGAACTTCTCCTGCGTGGTGAGCGCGTCGAGGAACTTGTCCACGTCGGCGTCATGCACGAAGCCGCCGTTCTGCTTGGTCGAGAAGAACTCGTTGAGGTCGAAAGCGAATTCTGTCTGCTCGCCGTCGATCTCCATGCCGCTGCGGGCCTCCTGCTCGACGATGTCGCTCATCTGGTAAGTGAGCAGGTTGAGCTTGGGGAGGTTGGCGTAGGGGTTCGGCTGCTCGGAGTCGGCCGACCAGTCGCGCTTGGCCTGCTGCTCGTCGGCATAGGTCCAGTTGTAGATGGCGTCGTCGGCGAACTTCTCGTTGGCGATGGCCTTGAAGGGCGTGCCGGAGAGGTGCAGCGTGAAGCAGCGCTTGATGTGGTCGAACACCACGTCTGTCTTGAAAGTGTCCACGCCCTCGTGCGCCTCGTCGATGATGAGCACGTCCCAGGTTAGGTCGGCCACCTCGTCGAGCTTCTGGTACACGCCGCCGAAGCGGATGGAGCCCTTGAGGTCCTGAAGGCTCACGAACTCGATGAACCCCTTGGAGCCCTCCGGGTCGTTGCGGATGGCGCGAAGGTACTCCTCGCGACTGAGGCAGTAGGGCTTGCCGGTCAGGGCATCCACGCCGCTGATGAAGCGGTAACCGCCCTCCACTCCGACGAACTTCACGTAGTCGTCGTACCAGGAGTTGGCGATGGCGGGGCGGTTGGTGACGATGAGCACCTTCTGCGCGCCGATGTCGCGGCACAGGTCGTATGCGGTGAGCGTCTTGCCGAAGCGCGGCTTTGCGTTCCACAGGAACTCGCCGCCGTGCGCGCCGCCCTCGTCCCAATGGGCGCGGGCGAAGGCTTCCGTTTGCTCCACGGCGCGCTGCTGCTCGTCGCGCAGGGTGTAGGAGGCTGCGCTGGGTGCGTCCAGCACGCCGTCGGTGTCGCGGAACCGGTAGAACTGCTGGTGAGACTCCTCGCCGCTGATCTTGAACCATTCCTTCTTGGGTTCGCGCTCGACGCCCTGCTTCTCGAGATATGCGTGGAAGTCAGTGTCGCGGAACGTGCCCGCGCGGTGCTCCCACGTGGCGTTGCCGCTCCACTCCAGGTGCCACTGCACGTCGGCGGTGTGCGTCTGTTGCTTGATGCGCTCGCGCACGTCCTGCTCGGTGTAGCCGATCTTGGTCCAGCCGTTGTGGCGGGCGATCTCGGGCGTGGTGTAGGCATAGATTTGCGGCACCGCGGGAGCAGTGGTCTCGATGATCTGGGAGATGTCGATGCTCGCCATGGCTAGTTCATCTCCTTCACATGGGATTCGATGAACTGAATCTCCTCGTCGTCGAGGCCGTACTTCGCATAGAGCTGACGGTCGATGTCGGCAACGGACTGCGTCCAGTCGATGTCGGAGGCGGAAGTGAAGTCCTGTAGGGGAATTTTTGACCACGTAGCTTTTGATTGATTATTCTGCGTGGTCTTCATGATTCCCAAAAGGGCTCTTAAAAACTTGGTTTGAATATATTTATAGAGAGATTCCGCTTCAAACCCTGAATTTAAAGCGCCGATGCTGATGAAGGTCTGAGTGTGCCCAATCAGAGGTCGTCCTACCAGGGGTGTTGATAGCACTTCGCCAAGCGCGCCAGACCCATTAGCTCCAGGAATGATCACTTTCCATTTTTCCAGATTTGCATGCTGCGCAAGATACTTCTTTTTTAAATACTTCTGTGTGCGTTGGTTGTTTTCACGTCCGTAAATCCCAACATACAAATCACCGTCATCAGGTCGTTCGAGATGAAATATTTCTGGATAGCGTCCAAAAACGCTAGATGCCACCGCTTTCGCATGTTGTTTATCGGTTCTTCCGACAAGTTCGGGATTCTCGAGAAACATTACCTCGCTAAACCTATAGCTGTCCGGACTAAAAATCCAATCACCTAAATTTGACTTCTGCAGTTCTTCGGCCTGATTTACTTTTGCGTATATGGATGAAAGCTCCGCAAATGGGATGAAAGTATCAATGCACTTATATTTCTTGTGCTCATCGTGATAGGTTATGACAACCCCGCCTTTAATTTCTGTGTTAGGGAAAACAGAGTTACTCTTAGGGAAGAAACCCATTATTTTTAGATGCTCGTCTTTCAGCATCTTCTTATTCCACGCCGATGGCGTTGCTCCTTGATTAGATAAAAATCTAGCTGGCGTAATTAGCTCAACGCAATCTGCAACCTTATAAGATTCGTCCATGAATACATGGTATATGGGCTTTGCTTGATTGTTGCTCGCGCTTTCAGTTTGATACGGGGGATTGCCGATTACCGCATAGAACTTCTTTCCCATAGCTGCTGCCTTACCTTTCAATGTGGCGAACTCGAAGGGTTCGTCATTCTGCCAGTCGTATATCACACAGAGGGGAACCGTTTCCTTCGGCTTCCATTCTTCGGTCTCTTCGGTTGTTATGTCGGGGAATACATCATCGAATAGGTTGGGAAGTGACGGTTGTATAGGCTCAGGCTCAGGCTCCTCGAACGTCTCCAGGGTTGACTCCACCTCGGCGCCCATCTTGTTGGTGGGTACAGCGTCGGTAAAGCCGTTCATCTGCCAGATGTTCCAGGAAACGATCCACGCCGCTCGCTCCAACTCATCTTGCTTGGGGTCCGACCCCCAACGGTCGCGTAGATGCTCGGCGAACGTCTCAAGCACGTTGATGCGAGCGATGAGCAAGTTGTCGCCCTGATACTCGAAAGCGTATGTCGCTCGCAGCGCGTTGAGGGCGCAGCATACCCATTTCTTGCGTGTTTTGCTCTTTTCAGTCACGATGCGAAGCTTGCGATCAAGGAAGCCCACACGATTACCTACAGGCAACTTATCACCCGTCACAGTATCGTAGCGCGAACAAACAAACGGAGCCTCGCCGCACGTAATCTCGAGCCGAGGTGCCTCCACGTAGGCATGCCAGCCGTGCCTTTTCAACTTGGGGAACACCACCGGCTCCTCCGTGACCGTCCACGTTTTGGTACCATCATCCGCAACGGCTTCGGTATTGAAGACATTACGACGACCGAACCAGACCTCGTCCAGGTCATTGTTCATCTGGTTGCACAGCCAGGATGGAGTGAACACCTCGGCGCGGCTTTTGGTGCGTTGGGATTGCTTCTCCTGCTCTTTTGCGATGCGCGGCTTAATGACGCCGGAGTTCATGCCCGTGATCTTCTCGACGGTTATCTCGTCGTCACCCATATAGCCGTCACCCAGGGCCTCGTACTCGTTGTCGGCCCATATGATGTTGCGCCCCGTCGTGCGGTCGCACAGCAACGTCTTGAGAATGAATGTTGGGTATCGTCGGTCAAAGGACTCTATAAAGCCTTCGACCGGTATTTCATGAATTGGCTCGGTCACGGGCTATTGTCCCTTCTTCGCGAGCTCTTCGATCATGCACGTGCGCACGAAGGCGGAGAAGCTCATGCCCCGCAGAGTTGCTTCCTCCTTCGCAGCGTCGCGCAGGGTGTCGGGGATGCGCAGGGTCACGGAGACTTGGTCGCCGTTCACCAAGAAGCTCCTGATCTCGGTCTCGTCGGGATTGCTCTTGATGAGCTCCTTGTAGCTGTCGGGCATCTGCGCTCCCATCGCTCGAAATGCAATACAAATGCGTTTGCAGCATTATAACGCAGCGGTACGACGTGGCACTGGGAATGCGAGGACAGCCGATGTCCAGGCTTTATATGAGCGTGGACGGCGAGGGGAGCCCCGATTGGGCTTAGATGGCCGCTTTCGTTTGGGTCCTTATCTCTCGTTTTCGCGAGGTTTGGCGTTTGCCCGCTCCTCCTCATAGAGAACCTTGTTCTGCGCCTCCAGGATTGCGCGGCGTTCCCGATGCGCTCGGCACACGTCTGGCTTATCGACCTTAGGGCCAGAATCCCCTCGACGTCGAGCGGGTCTAGCTGATCGGCGTGCGCCAGGGACTCAAGCAGCTGGTCCAGGCCTCTCGCCAGTCTTCCAGCATCTGCCACAGCGTCGAGCAGCTCACAACGCTTGTCTTTTTCGTTGATGCCCGAGGTGGTTACCGAAAGCGGAATCGTTTCGACCTGCACGTGCAATGAGGACACGTGTTGCTATGGCCGCTTTTGCAACTACTACAAGCAAACCGAACAACATGAGCTTTCTCAAGAAAGAGCGAAGGGGATTCTCGAGTCTCTGTTCTAGCTTGCTAGGGGAGAGTTCTGTGGAGATCTTCTGCCCTGCCCTCCCTTGAAATATAATGTCCACGTGGTCATTAGCTCCTGCAAGCAGTTTGTCGTGATCCACTGTGACCCACGAAAGAGCCTCGGATGGCCTGAAAAACCGTGACTTAAATTTGACCTTATGGATTTGCTGCAATTTTTGAGACTGGGTGTAAATAGGACAAACCGGAACAAACTTCGGCAAACCGAAACAAACTGGAGATAGTTTCTAACCATTGAGTGGGAATAAGATCCAGTAGGTATTATTTAGTTGCAGTTTTAAATTAGCTCCTCGATTACGATGCGAGGAGCTTTTTTACTAATAATAAATCATGCATGAAATCACGATATCGTGATATACTTATACAAAAGAAAGGACACAGATGCCTACACTTGCAAGGTTTTACGGGATAGTTATACGTATGTATTTCTTGGGCTCAGAGCACAATCCGCCTCATATCCATGCGATTTATGGTGAGGATACTGCAGCTTTTGACATTAATTCGGGTGAGGAGATTGATGGTAGTCTGCCGACTCGCGCTGCTGGTATGGTGCGCGAGTGGATAGAGATTCACCAAACTGAGCTTCTTGATATTTGGGAGACGCAAGAATTTAAGAAAATCGATCCGCTCGTCTAAAGGAGGCAGACTATGAAATTTAATAAGGTAAAAGATGTCTCTGCCCTGACTGGCTTAAAGTTGAGCGTTCAGTTTACTAACGGAACTACAAAAATCTACGATGTAGCTCCACTTATGCATCGTTTCCCGGTCTTCAAGACATTGGAGGATAACGAATTGCTGTTCAGAGAGGTAGAAGTTGATCAGGGCGGCTACGGTATTATCTGGAACGATGACCTTGATCTCTCTTGCGACGAGTTGTGGGAGAACGGAGCAGAGGTTGCGACGCCCTTTGATGGACTCATATCTTTTTCGGACGCTAGTGAGCTCTGGGGCTTAAGCGAGTCAACTCTGCGTAAGGCTGTTGCATACGGCAAAATAGTTTCAGGAGTGGATGCTCGCAAGTATGGTAAGCAGTGGATTGTTGACCGTGAAGCTATGTTGCGCGAGTATGGCAATCCTGCGTGCTAAGAGCTGCAAATACTCAATTTAAGATACTGTCCAGATCGGGGCATAGTATGATATCCACAGTTCCAACGTTATTGTTGCGGCTGGTGGAAACGGCAGGAGGATTGACATGGCGAGAACTATCCGGTTCTTTCGTCTATCGCGATGTTAATTCTCTTCATAGAGCTTGTCCTCCTCGTACAGCTTCCGCAGATCCACCCCGTTCTCAAAGAGGTTGATGTAATCGAACACGTTGTGCACCCAGATTGTCACATCGACAACGTGTTCGTACGGCACCTCACGGCCATCCCAACCAGTCCTGATATCGAAATAGGCTCCGGTACTAAGATAACTGGTCATAAGGCCTCTTTCATCAGTAGGGAACGTTCCAGACATGTCGAAAGTATGTATGATCTGGTCTCCATCGATCTGGCCTATGAGAATCCCTGCCCAACGCGGGTTCGCGGGTAGAACGGCCAGCGGACCGCAGCCGCAGCTGGCGCGAACCGGGACCCGCCGCGGCTCCTGAGCGTTGGAGGCATCCGGCGCATCGACTCGCACAGCGGCCTTGACCGGACTTGGATCTGATGGTATAAAAGATTCAAATTCTGGGCTGGCCGAAAGGCCCTGGTCCACCCAAGGGCGGGGACGTTTTCCCCGCCATTTTTGTATCCAAAGGAGAACGGTGGCCGAGCTGAGCGTCTTCATCGACGAGTCGGGCGATTTCGGGCCCTACGAGCCCCATGCCCCCTACTACATCATCACCCTGCTCTTCCACGACCAGGGCGTCGACATCTCCAAGCAGATTGGGCACCTGAGGCGTCACCTCGCCGAGCAGGGCTTCGCTGAGACTCATGCTATACACTCCGCCCCGCTCATAAGGCGCGAGAAGGACTACTCCGGGATGGACTTGACCGCTCGGCGCAAGCTGTTCAGGTCGCTGTTCAACTTCATACGATTGTGCGAGATCTCGCAAAAGTCGTTCGTCTTCAAGAAATCCGAGTTCCCGGACCACGACAAGATGGTATCCAGGATATCGCGCGAGGTGAGCATATTCCTGCGCGATAACCTTCCCTTCCTCCAGAGCTTCGACAGCATCATCGTCTACTACGACAACGGCCAGAAGGAGATCACCAACCTGGTCAACACACTCTTCAACGCGTTCTTCGAGGCTGACGTCAGGAAGGTCTTCCCATCGGACTACAGCCTGTTTCAGGCCGCGGACATGTTCTGTACGCTCGCGCTTCTGGAAACCAAGCTCGAGAACGAGGGCTTGAGCAACTCGGAAACGGAGTTCTTCCTGAACGCGAGGAACCTGAGAAAGAACTATCTAAAGCCAACCGCTGCGAAAAGGATCTTTAACTAGTTGTCCGTTTCCTCACAGGGCGGCCTACCGTGACCGGCGAAACTTCCCTGCCTCGCCCTGAAAAGATGCGACCCCGGGTTCGGTCACATAGCACATGGATACCTGCGTGACTCGCCCAGGGGCAACGCCCCAAATGGCTGTTTTTTGCATGAAAGATAAAACCCTGGGTAGCTCATGAGTTTGATTTGTCTTCAAAATCATACAAGGCTCTGAACTGCGAAAACGCAAACGAGAGACCTCGGGGACAAAAAACGTAAACTCAGAGGGCGTGAGTTTGCCCGTGAGTTTATATATTTGTCCCGAGATTGTCCCCAAAAGCGCTCAAAAGCCCAGGTCACGGGATTCCGACCTCGGCGGCACTCGAAAAATGGCGCACCTTGCATACGCAGGCCCAAACTTCAGACTTTCTCAATCATTGAGTGGGAATAAAGCCTAGTAATATATCCTTCATCATTTAGTGATAGACGTATTATTTCTTTACTTAAAGTTAGTTCATAGATATAGAATAATTTTTTGTCTAATGTTATCCGTATTTTGCCTCTGCGCTCTATGAGCTGTTTTGTATGTCGTCGTTTACCTCGGTGTCTAAGTCTTCTACGTACAGACTGTACACCTGGAAGTTCACAGTCTAGTTTTCCTGAGTGTATGGCTCTATATATAGTGCTACAGCTGACAGGAGCGTAGGAAAGTTCTAAGTGTAGTCTTCCTGCAATCTGCTCAGGTGAGAAGTGGCGGCTACAGATAAGAAAGACAATACGTGCACGAAGGCTTGGATCATCTAGTAGTGTCCGTTTCTTGCAAGCCTGGCGTCGAACATCGGTTTTTCTCTGGGCAGTCGAGGCTCTGTAACAAAGATGCGCCACTCCAATGATTGACCAACCGTTTCTTTTAATCTCCCGTGAAATACTTGATTTGTTCCGTCCGAGCTTACGAGCAATCTGGCTTATACTTTCATGATTTTTCCACCAGACCATAATGTCTTCGCGCTCTTCAATGCTAAGATGGCTATAGTGACCCATGGAAATCCTTTCAATGAACGTTGTCGTAAGCGCCATTGTAGACCCATGGGTCACTACCTTGTCTTTTGTTGTTGCACTTGCAATGAGAATTCAAGCCGGAAAAGTGCGCCAAGTCTGAGCGATTTGCCGGTTTTCTCATCATGTCTGAGTAAGTTTACTCAGACATGATGCACTTTTCAGGCTCACAATCATGAACGTAACGCTAAGCCGCACACAAAAAACCGCTGGTACGTCGTGTACCAGCGGTTTTGTTCGTAGAGCTTAGCGCGCAGCAAGAACGCGCCTGGCGAGAAACCCGGTGGTCTAGCTCCAGGGATCGCGCTCAAAGAGTGGCTCGCTCACGGGACGACGATCTGAATACGGGTCGTAGCCGTCATCATCCTCGTTTTCTGCGCGAGCAAACTCCGGGTCAACAACCTGCGCTTTCTTGGAATCCGTGTCCTTGTGCGCGGCGTCCTTGCGTGCTGTGACCTGCGGCGTAGCCGTTACAGCAGCGGCAACCTGCGTCGCGGCCTTCGCAGTAGCCGTTGCAGCAGCTGTGACCTGCGGTGTAGCCGTCGCAACGTCCTCGCGTGCCGCGGTCTGTAGCTCGGGTTTCTCGGCCTTGCCAGCCTTATCGCACATGTGCAGCCTCACTTACTTCTTGCGAGCAACCAAGTTGCCGTTCTCGTCAGTATCAACCAGAACAGTATCACCCTCATGCAGCTCACCTGCAATAATCAAGTTTGCTACCTGGTCTACAACGCGACGCTGAATGAGTCGCTTCAGAGGACGAGCGCCGTAAACAGGATCCAGACCGTCAAGGGCCAGCGCCTGCTTAGCAGCCTCAGAAAGCTCCAGCGTCATACGCTCGTTAGCAAGCCTACTACGAACATCCTTGAGCTGAATGTCCACGATGCGCTCGATGTCCTCAAGACCCAGAGGCTGGAAGATTACCACGTCATCGATACGGTTCAAGAACTCAGGACGGAAGGAGCTACGCAGCGCCTCCATAACCTGCTTTCTGGACTCCTCGTTGAAGCCTTCCGCGCCGGCACCAGCAATGAACTGAGAGCCAACGTTACTGGTCATGATAATGATGGTGTTCTTGAAGCTCACTACCCTACCTTGACCATCGGTTAGGCGACCATCGTCCAGAACCTGCAACAAGATGTTGAAGACGTCAGGATGAGCCTTCTCCATCTCGTCCAGCAAGATGACGGAGTACGGATGCCTACGAACTGCCTCGGTAAGCTGGCCGCCCTCGTCATAGCCTACGTATCCTGGAGGCGCGCCAATGAGACGCTGGACCGAGAACTTCTCCATGTACTCAGACATATCAATGCGGATCAGCGAACGCTCATCGTCAAATAGCAGCTCTGCCAGCGCTTTTGCCAGCTCGGTCTTACCCACGCCGGTTGGGCCCAGGAAGAAGAAGCTGCCCAGAGGCTTGTTTGGATCTGCCAGACCTGCGCGAGAACGGCGGACTGCTGCAGCAACTGCGGAAACAGCGTCGTCCTGACCAATAACGCGCAGGTGAAGCTGGTCCTCAAGGTTCTTGAGCTTGTCCATCTCGCCCTGCATCATCTTGGATACAGGAACGCCGGTCCACGAAGAAACTACCTCGGCAATCTCGTCTGTGGTGACCTCTTCCTTGAGGATTCCGCCGTCTTCCTGCTTGGCGAGAAGGGCCTTTTCTGCCTCATCGTATTTACGCTCAAGCTCTGGAATAGTGCTGTAACGAAGCTCAGATGCCTGCGCCAAATCACCCTCGCGGGTCACGCGTTCCATCTGCGTCTTTGCGTCCTCAATCTGGGACTTCAAGTCCTGTACCAGGTCAATTGCGCCGCGCTCGTTCTGCCAGTTGGCCTTCATACCATCAAGCTTCTCCTGAGTTGTAGCAATCTCTGCGCGAAGGTTCTCCAGGCGCTCTTTAGAAGCAGCGTCCTCCTCTTTCATCAGAGCCTGCTCTTCGATCTGCATCTGAGTAAGCTGACGATCAACCGCATCAATTTCTGCTGGCATAGAATCCAGCTCCATGCGAAGCCTTGATGCCGCCTCATCTACCAGGTCAATTGCCTTATCTGGCAAGAATCGGTCAGAAATGTAGCGGTTAGAGAGGTCTGCTGCCGCAACTAGAGCTGAGTCCGTAATACGGACGCGGTGGTGCTGCTCGTACTTCTCCTTAAGGCCACGCAGAATAGAAATGGTGTCTTCAACAGAAGGCTCAGAGACAAGTACGGTCTGGAAGCGACGTGCAAGAGCAGCGTCCTTCTCGATATACTTGCGGTATTCATCCAGCGTAGTAGCACCAATTGCACGGAGCTCGCCACGAGCAAGCGCTGGCTTCAAGATGTTACCAGCATCCATGGATCCCTCGGAAGCGCCAGCGCCTACGATGGTGTGGAGCTCGTCGATGAAGAGGATAATCTGGCCGTTAGACTTGGCCACCTCTTTTACCACGCTCTTCAAGCGATCCTCAAACTCACCACGGTACTTTGCGCCTGCTACCAGGGCGGACATGTCAAGCTCAACAAGCTCTTTGTCGCGCAGGGTACTTGGAACGTCGCCAGAAACAATGCGCTCTGCCAGGCCTTCCACAATTGCGGTCTTACCAACACCAGGTTCGCCGATAAGAACAGGATTATTCTTGGTGCGGCGGCTCAGAACCTGAATGGTACGGCGAATCTCTTCGACGCGACCAATAACTGGATCAAGCTTTCCTTGGCGAGCAAGGTCGGTCACATTGCGACCGTACTGCTCCAAAGCCTCAAACTGCGGTTTTGCATCCTGAGAGGTTACGCGCTCATCACCACGAAGCTCGTTGTAGACCTCTTCCACGCGCTTAGCAGTAACGCCGGCGTCGCGAAGAATCCTACCTGCATCAGTGTTGTCGTTTGCCAGCGCAGTGAGCAGATGCTCGGAGGTAACGTAGGAATCTCCCAACTTAGTGGCAAGCTTCTCAGCCTCGTTGATAACCTTGAGAAGGTCGTTGCCAATACCAATCTGTGCACCGCTTACCTTTGGAGCCTTTGAAATTGCCTGGTCCACCTGTGCAGCAATTGAGTCAGGATCTGCGCCAATCTTCTCCAAGATAGAACGCAGGTTACGCTCATTGCTGTCCAGCAGCGCCTTGAGCAGGTGTGTTGGTGCAACCTCGGAAGCCTCTACATCACCAGCAATACCAAGAGCTGCCTGCAGTGCTTCCTGGGCGGTTACGGCCCATTTATCTAATCTCATATAATCACCCTCCTACCCCAAACAAAATCGTGCCGGGGACTGAATCTTCATCGGATTCTATATACCCCCAAGCACGACTTTTAATACATATCTAAGCGTGTTTGTAGTAGATTTTCTTATTGAGTTGTACTGAGCTTTTTCGTAGCCAGATGTTAAGCTTTTGCGTCACCCGGCTTTAAGCTTTTGCGGCCCTATTTCGCACCTTATTGCTTCTAAAATTTAGCCTCTTCATAGACAAGATTTTGCTCAGTCTCTATTGTCGAGAAAAACTCATGAGGTGTAAGCACTGGTATATCCGAGCGGACAAAATCTGCCGTGTTTCTTGTGACGATATAATCTGCCTTTATCTTTTTTGCTGCACGCCAAATAAGACAGTCTTCAAAGTCTTCCCACTGCTCAGAAAGCGCATTTGAAATATCTGCTCCATCAAGAGAACATATGTTAATCAGCGGAGATACTTCTTTTAGTATTTCCTGCATGTGAGCAGAGCCGTGAGCCTTAGCACCCACATAATAGAGATCCGTGTATGACTGAGCTGCTATCCATAGCTCAGCGTCCCTAAACTGCTTCATTATGAAAAGCTTTTTTGCATCAGCAACAAACTGTTCCCTACACAAAAAGACGTCCAGCAAAACGTTAGTGTCAATCAAGAGCTTCATAGTCATTTGACCTCCACTCACTAATTGCCTCTTCGTAGGTGCTGCCTCCCAAATCATTCCAAAATGACGCTGGCGCGGGAACTGAAATCTTCCCAAAGAGCGCCGAGAGCTCCTCTTTGTCCTTCTCGCTCAATTGGCGAGAAGATCCTTTGGCAGAAGATTCCAACGAAGCGCTTTCATGAGCATCAGGAAGCCTGCCTGTCACCAGCACATATTCAAAGGCAGCATTAATCAGCTGGGTGGTGTTTGACCCAAGCGATTCGAGAACCTCGGAAACCTGATTTTTAACTTCAACAGGAATGCGAGCGGTTACAATGCTGTCCATATACACTCCTTTACCTAGTTATATCATTGTATTCATGTATTACAACTAGGTCAAGAAGCAAAAAGTTAAACGGTTTCTGACTGGACGTTTCCGTCCTTTAGAACAAGTGAGTGAAAGCGCCTTCTTATTTCAGGGGTCACTTGATGAGACGTCATAATAACCGTTCTATCTTCATCTTTTAGAATCAACTCGATAAGATTTTGAACTGAATCGGCATCCAAATGAGCAAAGCTCTCGTCATAAATCACAATTTGTGGCTTAAACAAAAAGATTCGTGCAAGAGCAAGCCTCTGTCGTTCTCCACCAGAAAGACTGCTTCCGGCTTGATCAATCACATGATCAATTCCGTCTGGATATCTGGTGAGAATCTCAGAAAAGCCCGATTTCGTAATAGCGTCAATAATTTCTTCATCAGTAAAGTCATGGCAAAACAATGTTACGTTATCCCTGATAGTTGCATTAAAAATAAACGTTTGCTGAGAGCAGGGGATTATGAATCGAGCATATTGCTCACTTTTAAATTGCTTGATTGGCACGCCATCCAAACAAATGTCTCCGTTATCTGGACTCAGAGCATCTGTTAGCAGCTTGATTAGTGTTGTCTTTCCGCTTCCCGAACTTCCTTCAAGAAGATATTTTCCGCCACGTTCCAAAGTAAAACTAATATCCGATAAAACTAATTTGTCCTCGTCGTAGCCATACGAAACATGATTGACCGTTAGATTTGTAAAGTGCTCAGGGGTATTTTCTGCCCCACTTTCTGTAGCTGGGGCTTCATTAAGAAGCGTTTGTATTTTAGTAATAATCTCTTTTGCGCTTCTCATATCAGTAATTGAATCACTTATGTTTTGAATAGGATTAGCTATGTAGACAACAAGCTGAGATGCAGCCACCATCATTCCTACTGTCATCAATCCATTAAGGGTAAGAATGGCTCCAATAAAATAAATTCCAATGTAAATAATTTGACCCACAGTAAATGAAAGTAAGCGAGCTAAAGAACTAAAGTACCGAGCACCAAATTTCTGCTTCTCCCAAGCCTGATTCGCACTGCTCATGGCAACCCTCGAAGCCTCTGTTAGGTGAAAGCTTCTAAGCAAATCAAACCCTTCAAGATGCTCATTTGCTGTAGCTATAAAATGCTCAGCTGACTCAGATTGTTCTTTTCGCTTGTTAGAAATGACTCCAGACATTGTGTTAGGTACAAACATCTGCACAGCTACCATGCATAAAATGAACAGTACAAGCCACGGCGAAATAAACAGCAAAATTATTAGGCTTACTACACCAGAAAAGACATCTATCAAGAGATCAATAAAAACGCGGAAGTATGTTTCCTCAAGTAAATCAAGGTCGTTAGTAAGGATCGAGAGCCAATGACTTGTATTGAATGAGTGAAACTCAGGAATTGAACGACTGAATATCTTTTTTATCAGCTCATCACGCAGATGCGTTTGACAACCCTGTATGACTGACCAGCGCAAACGTCTGCAAATCAAGTCGACAATAAAATAGCAGAATATATAGAGGCCAAACCAGAGTCCATCATTCAATGCGTCCGACAAATTGCCATCCATGGCAAGGTTAACGGATTGAAGCATTACAAATGAAAGTGCAATTTCAAACAAGCTACTCAAAAGAGAGAAGACTACAAAGAATATTAGTTTGCTCTTTTGTTGAGCGTAAAGGTATTTAAGCATGTCATCTCCTTTAAAAGAGATTTCGTTTTAAAAAGGTTATGACTGCATGTGGTATTCGGTATTCGGTATTCGGTATTCGGTATTCGGTATTCGGTATTCGGTATTCGGTAAATGGTAACCAAACAAAAAACCAGCTCCCGCGTTTACACACGAAGAGCTGGTCATCTTGCTAGTAGCACTTACCTCGTTGTCTTACAATTCCTTTGGCTGCGTTGGGTCGCCCTCGGCTTTAGCGTCAGAAGGAGCGGAGCTTGGCATGCCAAGCAGGCGCTGCATCACCATCTCTGGGCTGGTCTCGCTATAACGAACAAGCGAGGTGATGCGCTCGCGCATGTGGTACTCGTGGAGCTCATCCTCAAGTACGCGAATGCGTTCACGCAGCTCATCAATAAGATCGTCCTTCTCGAGAGCTCGTTCACGCATATCCAAAATGCGCACAACACCAGCGAGGTTGATGCCCTCGTCCGTCAGCTTTGAGACAAGATTAAGGCGGTCAATGTCCGCGCGAGAATACAGGCGCGTGTTGCCCCTGGAGCGGCCGGGGTTGATCAGGCCCTTCTGCTCGTACACGCGCAGCGTCTGCGGATGCATGCCCGTGAGCTCAGCCGCAACGCTAATCATGTAGAGCGGCTTGTTACGGCCGTCGTCCTTCTTTCGAGCCATTACCGCTCCTCTCGGTAGCTGCGCTCGTCGGCGTCAAGCAGCGCCTGAAGAGCGTCTCGCTCCTTCTTGGAAAGTTTTGTTGGAACTTTAACGTCCACCGAAACATACAGCGCGCCGCGAGTTGCAGGATCCTTTACGCGAGGAGCGCCCAAGTTCTTGAACCTGAACGTTTTTCCACTCTGTGTACCTGCGGGAACCTTGAGTCGCACCGTAGTTCCATCAGGCGTTGGCACATCAACTGAGGTACCCAAAGCTGCCTCATAGATGCTCACTGGCAGCTTCATGCGCACGTCAGCGCCATCTCGCGAGAAGACCGGATGAGCTGCAACGTTGATGGTAACCACAAGGTTGCCTCGTGGACCGCCGTTAACGCCGTACTCGCCGTGCTTCTTGTAACGCAGCTTCATACCATCGTAAGCGCCAGCTGGCACTTTGATGGTCAGTGACTGCTCCTCACCAGTTGAAGGCACGCGATACGTTGCCTTGCGAGAAGTTCCCTTAAATGCCTCGTCAAACGATACGTTCACAGACATAGTAAGGTCGCTACCTGCAACGGGACGGTTTGCTCGCCCACCAAAGATGTCGGCAAAGTCAAAGCCGCCGGCTCCCGCACCAGCACCGCCACCAAAGCCGTTAAAGAAATCGGCAAAGTTGGCGCCGTTTACGTTGGTGGTATAGGTGAACCCACCCTGACGACCACCAAATCCACCTCCAGGAATACCGCCAAATGCGAGCATCTGGTCATACTCTTGGCGCTTCTTATCGTCAGAGAGCGTGTTATACGCTTCCGAGATTTCCTTGAACTTGGCTTCATCGCCACCCCTATCAGGGTGGTATTTAGCTGCAAGTTTTCTAAACGCTTTTTGAATATCAGACTTCGAGGCGTCGCGCTTCACGCCAAGAACATCATAAAAAGTTTTACTACCTGCCATTCAGCACGGCCTCCTCTCTAAAACTACTCTGCCTTACTCAGCTGCGCCATTTGCGGCAGCGCCGTCTGCGGCGTCTGCCTCAGCGCCGTCAGCGGCTTCTGACTCAGCTGGGCGCTTTGGACCGCCGTGAGTAACAACAACCATCGCCGTGCGAATATCCTTGCCTCCCATGCGATAGCCCTTTTGGTACACCTGGGCGACGGTCTCATCATATGCCTCGGTATCCTCAATTTGGCTCACTGCCTGGTGAGATAGAGGATCAAAAGCTTCGCCCACAGGGTTGACTACCTCAACGCCTTCTTTGTTCAGGACGCTTACAAGCTTATTGCATACTGCGGAGACGCCCTCAACAAACTGCTGAGCTGCAGGGTCGGTCAAGTTGTCCGCGTGCTCAATTGCGCGCTCCAAGTCATCAATAACAGGAAGAAGATCAACTACCAGCTTCTCTGTTGCACGCTGGCGCTCATCAAGACGCTCCTGAGCGGTACGACGACGGTAGTTATCCCAGTCAGCCTGCAGGCGAAGGAAGCGATCATTTGCCTCAGCTGCCTGCTGCTTTGCTGCCTCAATCTGGTCAGAGACCGAGTCCAGCTCGTTCTGCAAACGGTCGCGCTCCTGAGCTGCACGCTGAGCGTCAGCAGCAATCTCTGCCTCTGCCGTCTCTTCTCCGCGACGAATTGCCTCAGCAATCATCTCTTCTTCGGTCATCGGACGGCCTGCGCCCGCCGCGCCAGCTGCGCCGTTGGCAGCGGTCGCGTTGCCATCAAGCGTCTGACTTGCGGAACCATCTCCCACAACGCCAACGGCGCCTACGGTTTTCTCACCGTTATTCTCGTTATCAAAGGAAGTGTCAACTTTGTTCTGATTCTCTGTTGTCACTGCCATCACCTCCCTATGTGTAGAAGGCGGCCAAACGTTTCCGTCAGCCGCCTCCGAGTCATATCACATTGTCTACCAGCTACTGCGCCAAGTTACCCAAGCACATATGCCGAGAAACTCAGATTAGTTCTGGTTCTTATCGTCGTCGACAACCTCGTAGTCTGCATCAACAACATCTGGCTCAGAAGGATTGCTTGCTGCGCCGTTGTTGCCAGCGGTCTGAGCCTGAGCATCTGCGTAAACAATCTCTGCGAGCTTCTGACCAACCTCGGTGAGCTTTTCGCCAGCCTTCTTGATTGCCTCAATGTCGGAGCCATCAAGTGCGGTCTTTGCCTCAGCAACTGCCTCTTCAACAGCCTTCTTCTGATCCTCAGGAACCTTATCGCCAAGGTCTTTGACGGTCTGCTCGGTGCTGTATGCCAAGGAGTCTACCTGGTTACGAACCTCAATCTCGTCCTTACGCTTCTTGTCTTCCTCAGCGTGAGACTCTGCGTCCTTGACCATGCGGTCAACTTCCTCGTCGGACAGAGCGGTGGAGCCAGAAATGGTGATCTCCTGGGACTTGTCAGTTGCCTTGTCTTTAGCGGTGACCTTCAGGATGCCGTTTGCGTCGATGTCAAAGGTAACCTCAATCTGAGGGATACCACGCTGAGCAGCAGGAATACCGGTAAGGTTGAACTTACCAAGGCTCTTATTGTCAGAAGCCATCTCACGCTCGCCCTGAAGGACGTGAATCTCAACGGAGGTCTGGTTATCAGCTGCAGTGGAGTAAACCTTTGTGCTGGAGGTTGGGATGGTGGTGTTGCGGTCGATGACCTTGTCAACAACGCCGCCAAGGGTCTCAACACCCAGGGACAGTGGGGTTACGTCCAGCAGCAGGATGCCGGAGACATCGCCGGTAAGAACGCCGCCCTGAACAGCTGCGCCGTCTGCAACAACCTCGTCTGGGTTGACGGACATGTTAGGCTGCTTGCCGGTCATGCTCTTGACCAGGTCCTGAACAGCTGGCATACGAGTGGAGCCGCCGACCAGAATGACCTCGCTGACGTCAGAGAGCTGAAGGCCTGCGTCCTGGAGTGCCTTGGTTACAGGAGCCTTGCAGCGGTCGAGAAGATCGCGGGTGATGCGCTCAAACTCTGCACGAGTCAGAGTGTAGTCAAGGTGCTTAGGACCAGATGCGTCTGCGGTGATAAATGGCAGGTTAATCTGTGCCTGCTGAGCGCTGGAGAGCTCCTTCTTGGCATTCTCTGCAGCCTCCTTGAGGCGCTGAAGTGCCATTGGATCCTTGCGAAGGTCAATGCCGTTATCGGAGTTGAACTTGTCTGCAAGCCAGTCAATAACGCGCTGATCCCAGTCGTCGCCACCCAGGTGATTATCGCCGTTGGTTGCAAGAACCTCAACAACGCCGTCTGCAAGATCAAGCAGGGAGACGTCGAAGGTACCGCCACCGAGGTCGAAGACAAGAACCTTGTGGTCCTGGTCCTTCTTGTCTAGACCGTAAGCAAGAGCTGCTGCGGTTGGCTCGTTAACGATACGCTGAACGTTGAGGCCAGCAATCTTACCTGCGTCCTTAGTTGCCTGACGCTGTGCATCGTTGAAGTATGCAGGGACAGTAATGACAGCGTCGGTTACAGGCTCACCAAGGTACTTCTCGGCGTCTGCCTTCATCTTTGCAAGGGTCATAGCGCTGATCTGCTCTGGAGTGTAGTCAACGCCCTCAATCTCGACAACAGCGCGGCCGTCGGTGCCAGCCTTAACCTTGTAAGGGACAGTCTTAATCTCAGACTGGACCTCGTCAAACTTGCGGCCCATGAAACGCTTGATGGAGAAGACAGTGTTTACAGGGTTGGTGACAGCCTGGTTCTTTGCTGCCTTACCAACAATGCGGTCACCGTCAGCACGGAAGCCGACAACGGAAGGAGTTGTGCGGTCTCCCTCTGCGTTAACGATAATAGTTGGCTCTCCACCCTCGAGGACAGCCATAGCTGAGTTTGTAGTACCCAGGTCAATTCCAAGAATCTTACCCATTGTGAATCATCCTTTCCTATGTACGTGTTCCGTTTGGCGAGAAACCCCACAGGTAGATGACCTGAAAAGGGGCACAAGCTAACCGTGAACACATACTGTGTTTCTGCTTTACGGTTTTGCTTATACCCCTATGTCTGACTTATATACATAATCTAAGTCAGTTTGTAGTAGATTTTTTTATTCTGGAAGCGGTACTTTTATTTCGAAAGTCTTGTAACTATACGGAGTAGTTCCATAACTTTTTTTATCTTTTTTTGACTTTACCAGTAGAGAATCAAACTGAAATGAGTCGCCCCAGCTAAACTCATTATTAAATGAATCAACTAATGTCACTGTTCCATTTTTTAAAATTTGCATCTCTTTATCAGTAACTCGTATCCAGTATTCAACACGTTCGCCAGGTTCAAGCACTTTTTCATCTAGAGGAGTAATTTGAACGACTTCATCCGAACTGTTGCTGGGGGCTGTATATGGCCTAAGGGCCATATCTCCCGAAGAATGTTCTCCGCTTTTTTGCCGGAGCCAAATTTCTTTAAAACTAATACCCATATTGCCAGTATTGATAATTTCAATTTTAAGAAATAAATCTATATTTTCATCCGTATGATACATGGCTTGGGTACTTACGCCAAAACTTACATACCTTTTATAAGGCATCTGAGCTATTTCTTTTTGCGTTTGATTACTTACGCTAAAAGAATAAATTGAAAACGCCAGTGCAGCAACCGAAATTGATACTGTCAGTATGCCGCCTATTATTTTTAGTGCTTCTAATGCTCTGTAGTTTGAATTTTCATCCAACGTAGATCACCCTGTCTTATCTATAATTTACTGATATTTTTTAGCCCTTTCCACGATAGTGACATTTTTATTTAAACACATATCAAATACCACAAACGCTATTTAAAAATTTTGTTATTGCTGAGAAATCATCTGTGTCAATCTGTCTAATAAATTCAGAGCCAATCACCGCTCCATCAGCTCCATTTGAGAGAACTTCTTTTATACCTTTATTATCTTTGATTCCAAATCCTACAAAAGCTGGCAAATCGGAATGCTTTCTTAACCTTTTGATTGTCTCGATATATGCGTGCTGACTTGATAAATCTCCTCCTGTTTTACCTGCAGCAGAGACCACATATGCAAAATGAGTAGATTCACTGATGGCTTGTTCTATCTCTGAATCCGACATAGATTCAGAGAATATTCTTACAATTCCTGAGTAATCATGACGAGATTGAACACCATCAACACAAAGAACCGCATCATAAATCCAATATGGCAATTCTTTAACCTTGAAGTTTTCCAATCCCTCTGCATACGTCATGAGTACAATGCGCGAGGAAAAGATCTTCCTAACTTTAATGAGCTCTTCTCGAACAACATCAGCATTTAGCATAGGCAATGTTAGTTCATGCGTCTTTTTAATTGTCTCACCATCCATAAAAGGATCACTTACTGGGAGACCAATCTCAACGCATCCGATACCGTGTCCTTCAATTTCTTGAAGGACACGGTAGAACATTTCCCAATTCGGATATCCCAGCGGCAAATACAGCGCTAGTTTTCTTGCTAGTTCATTATTCTCATTACCGCTGGAATACTTTTGCATTAGAGATCCTTAGAATGGAAGAGCGTGAAGAATGTAGCCAAGAAGTGGGCCATATACGCAATAGTCGGTCTCAGAGAGAATACGCATGATTGGCTCATAAGATCCAACAAATGGCAGAAGCAGAGCCTGACCAAAAATAAGGATAAAACCATTGGCAAGTGAGCCAATTACTGCACCCCTAGCACCACCATGAGCATTACCAAAAATTGCTGTTGCCGCACCAGTAAAGAATGTTGGAATAAGCGCTGGGAAAACAATAATTGGATATCCAACTGCAGCAAGAATTACCATGCCTACAAGTCCAGACAACAGACTACAAAGGAATCCAACAATCACGCAGGTTGGATAACCTGGGAACAGCAGAGGAACATCAAGACCAGGCTTTGCTCCAGGAATAATCTTATCTGCAATGCCGTGAAATGCTGGGATAATCTCTGCAAGCATCATTCGAACGCCAGTAATAATAACGGTAATCCACATTCCAAAGCTAATGCCCTGAAGAATTGAATAGACCAAGACGTCCTGTCCTCCAGAAATGTTTTCCATAACCCATGCAGGATCTGCAACAATGCTTACGCAAAGGAAGAGCAAAGTCATTACCAGCGTTAGAGCAATAGTCATCTCGCGAAGGAAAGCAAACTGCTTTGGAATTTTGATCTCTTCGAGGTCATGCTCTTTGTTACCAAAAGCTTTTGCAAGATATGTAGAAATCAGCAGACCGGTAGAGCTTGAATGAGCAAGAGTAATCTCTTCTCCACCCTTAACACCCTTAATGCAGTGATTAACATAGGCGCAAGAGAAGGTCATATAGCATCCGAGAAGTACTGAGCCGACAGCAACAATTCCCCAGAAATCAAGTGGTGTGTTGTACTTAAGTAGCGCGGCAATCAGGCCTGCAAAAAAGAATGCTACATGTGCCGAAAGATGAACAAACTTGAATTTTGTAAATCTTGCCAAAAGTAAGTTAATCAAAAATCCGAATGCAAAAATAAGAGAGAGCTCTGTGCCAAGATCAGTCATATATTCGGCGCTAGCTGTGCCAATATCGGTAGCTGGAACAGAACCATTTCCAAAAGCTTTTCCAATCATTGTTGCCAAAGGCAAAAGCGCCATTCCAAGCGTTTGTCCTCCAACATTGACCATTGTGAAACCAATCATCGCTTTAATGGCAGATGGAAGAAGCTGGCTCCATTGTCTTTTCATTGCAATCATTCCGATTACAACGACCAATCCAATAATAAATACCGATTGGCTTAGATAATGATTAACGATATAAAGAAAAATCTCCATGACACTATCCTTCCATCTGGTTAATATGCTGCATTAGCTGATCTTTTAGATATGCTTTATCCATCATGTTATCGATGCGAATTATTGGAACAGAGGTATCTCTCAATGCATCTGCAAAGTCTGATGTGGTAATAACTAAATCGTATGCAGAAGGATCTACAGAACCGATGTCGGACGCGTCAACAGTTCCGTCAATTCCTTCGGCATCTAAAATCTGCTGAGTAAACAGCCTCATCATCATGCTACTGCCTACACCAGCGCCACACACTGTTACAACTTTAATCATAATTACCTACCTCCTACTTGTAATTGCGATTACTTCAGCAGCTTTGTCTGCTTTTAATATCTTCTGAACGTTTTCCTCATCGCTTAGAAGCTCTGCCAAATCTGCAAGTGCATTTAAATGCGTTTGATGATCTATTGCACAAAGAGCAACCACCAACTGAACAGGGTCATTCTTTGGGTGACCAAAATTTACTGGCTGATCGAGGGTAATGAGCGAAAAGCCAATACCTAGAGCACCTTCTTCTGGTCTTGCATGAGGCATTGCGATGCCTGGGGCAATAACAATATAAGTTCCGTTGATTCGGACATTTTCTATCATTGCCTCAATGTACTCTTCCTTTGCAACACCTTTCTTTACTAATAATCTTCCAGCCTCCCTAACTGCATCGTCGCTATCTTTGGCGCAGTAATGCGTTTCAACCAAATCTTCTGTAAGAACTTCTTCTAGCATTGGGCAATACCTTTCTTCTTTATCCTGCTTAGGTAAAAAACCTAAATACTCTTCGAGTTTTTTCTGTAAGGTTATTTCGTCAGATTTACTAAGAGTTACTGTTTGTGAAACGATGGATAGAATTTCATCTGGAGAAATAGTTTTTTCTCTCACTCTAAGAATGTTTTCGATATTTCTTTGATCTCTTGAGTCAAACTGAGGGGAAACTTCAACAACCTCGACGTTCTTATACGTAAAGGGAAACGTGCTGACAACAAAATCAATGTTGTGACTTTCCAGCCATTTCTGTGCTTCATTCGATCCAAAAGTTCCCAGTACTGAAACTTCATATTTGGACTCTAGTCTTGAAGAAACTATTTCGGATGTAGCCACACCAGCATGACAAACCACAATCACCTTAGGTCTTAATTCGACTGGTCTTTTTGTTCTCTCCTGGGAAGCCATGAAGAACATAGTAAGAAATGCAATTTCGTCATCAGAAAAGGAGACTGAAAGTCCCTTTTCCAAAATAGAAATCGATTCAGCCGTCGCTTTATATAAGCCTTCAAACTCATTTACTACATAATCTAAAAGTGGATTATGTACTGCTTCTCCACTTACAGCACGCCAATATGCAGGTCTTAGGTGATTAAGTATGCTTTCAAAAAGTTTTTCGTCATTGGCAAAATTCGACGGTGTGACCAGCTGATCCATTTTATCGATGAATTCAGAAACTAAAATTCTCAACCTGATCCAGTTTTCAGAGATGTAATCACTCATCCCGACAACAGTTGATTCCCTAAATTTTGCTGAAAGGAAATACAGCTCATCCTCTGTAATATCTTCACCATAGAGTTCTTTTAAATTATCTACACATTTATTTACTGCACCGTATTCAGGACTGCCCAGTAAATCCGGTTTATCAATGTTGCAGGGAAGACCGAGAAGCTTATTCCCCTTAAATCTTGCAATGGATACAAGCATATAAGCAATTAACTTTTGCTGAGCATTTTCCGAGTACTCAACTTGAAGACAATTTGATATTTCATCTATTGAAGTTTTTATTTGATTGATTCGTTCACTGTCCTGCACACTTATAAATGCATTTAGATATGGCCAATCTTTTGTTAAGTTATCAGCAAAAAGGCCTCTTATCTTGAGTTCGTTGCCTGTGACTGATACACCTTTAAAAGGAGTAGCCTCTATGCAGAAATAACTTCCAGTGAAACTCTTTTTAATTTCATCCAAATCTCTCTGGATTGTATTTTTAGAAACCCCAATAGCATGCTGAAGTTCTGAAATTGATATTTCTCTTGCCCGTAAGATGACAAGATTGAGAATAACTCGTCTTCTCATTTCTGGATCAAGATAAAAAATATCGTCTTTTTTCACCAGCCCTGAAAACTCAATTTCAACTGGAGCTTCATAGGTCAAAATACCTCTTGCATTTTGAATTGAAGTAAGGCCTTGAGAAATCAAAAGTTGGTTTAAAGTCGATAGGTCTTTATAAACAGTTCGAGAGGTTACATTGTGCTGCGTCGCAAACTTCTCAACAGAAATCTGATCAGCTTCCCGGCACAATATATTAAATAAATTTTCCACTCGACTTTTCATTTTATTTCCACCTCATAATTAGGTTATATGCTGTTTCAAGACCGAACAAATATCATTTGATTCATTCGCTTTGAAGCAAATGGGAAGCTCCTTATATATCAAAGTATTAATCATTTTTTCTGCTCAGTTTAATCTTTCAATCATAAAAACAAGACCTCGATGATTGCTCATCGAGGTCTTGCTCCTCTAGACCAATATTTATTAGCAAGCCTATCCCAGCAGTGTATCCCTACCGTAAGCCTCACGCCATGCGACGGAAAACTCGTCAACAGCAAACTTTGTGCCAGGATGATCCATCATGGTAAACACAACCTCTGGTGGAACGGTAACAGACTGAATACCAGCGGCAATGAGGGCATGAACTTGCTCAACATTTTTGAAGGAAGCTGCAATAACCTCGGTGTTCTCAAATCCCTGAGTCTCAAGCATCTGAAGCAGATCAAGAACCTGACCAATACCATCGCCATAGTTGCACATGCGGTTGACGTAAGGTGCAAGATAATCTGCGCCATTCATTGCTGCAAGAAATGCCTCGTCAGCAGAATAAATAGCGGTAGCAAGAACCCCAAGACCCTCAGACTTAAGTTGCTTAATTGCCTTATAACCGTTATGGGTAACAGGAATCTTTACATAGGTGTTCTTTGGACGAAGGCTGCAGATATAACGGGCCTCTTCAAGCATCTGCTCATAGTCCGTTGAAACGACCTGGACAAAGAACTTCTGCTCTGGACGCAAATACTCAACAAACTCCTTGATAACCTGCTCTGGCGTTTTACCACTCTTGGTAATGATCGA
>ERZ772958.122-NODE-122-length-32367-cov-6.769590_pt1 | contig 32367 bp, 29 predicted proteins | sample MGYA00580681_ERZ772958 | MGnify/ENA primary metagenome ERZ772958 (study PRJEB29015, sample SAMEA2738089) | human oral metagenome | biome: human oral; feature: human-associated habitat; material: saliva | place: China | collected 2275 ...
GTGCGTTTCCCTTTGGCATCCATGCCTTGCGACTTTGCTTTGCCGCCGAGACAACAATCTTTTCTATGCGATCTTGGCGCAGCATCTTGCGCTCAGAGAAGGTGCAATGCAGGAAACTCAGCTCGTCAAAGCCAATTTCTGTGACCTTCTCTGCAAGCCATTCTATGCGGTCTATGTTCTTCGTTGGAGCAATAGCCAAGTGGATTTGGCTGCTCCATGTTTTCTCTTGGGGCAGTGTTTCCTGAATTTCATATAAGCATTTCTTATGAGAAGCCAAGGTCACAATGGCATGATAGAAAGTCCCTTTGCCATCCATCAGCACCATGTTGTCGCCACTTTGCAATCGCAACACACGCAGTGCATGACCTGTTTCCTCTTCGGGAAGCTGATTGTTTGTGGCAGCATTGGGCACATAGAAATATCTTTCTTCTTTCATTCTTGCTTTTTTTTGCGACGTTTCAGTTCCTCATTGAGGTATTCTGCCATCTTATAGTCCTCGTCTTTGATGCTCTTGTCGAGGGCCATTTGCAGCATCTCATCAGACAAAGCATTGATAGGGAGTGACATTCTATTGGTGGTTCCTGCCGAGAAAGGTGTACTCTGACTCTGAAACAAGGCTGTGTCTATGGTGATAGGCAAGTTATTGGCCATGGCAAAGAGAATGCCGTCACTGGCTCTAATGTTGCTTACTGCCTTACTTTCATTGTCCATCAGCAGCGTGCGATATTGTCCATCGTTGAGGCTGTAGATATAAACTTCAAGTTGATGCCCTGTTTCTATGAACAGCTTTCCTGTGGCTTCGGCAAGCAGTCGGTTGGTTTCGGGCACATGGGCCATACGTAGACTGAAAGCTCTTCGTCACAGGTAATCGATATCTGGCGCGTCTTTTCTTCGTCAGTCAACACGATAAGTCCAATGCCAGCAGCACCGACAATCTCAGAAACATTGTTGTATTTCAGTCTTGTTTTCTCCATTATGTGTTTGCAGTTTTACCAGGACGGAACATGAGTGCGAAGCTAATACATACCAAAAGGGCGTATGCTGCAAAGGTAAACCAGCAGCTTGCCCACGCTGTTGTGCCGTCTGTTGTGTGGCTGTTGACAACGGCTTGGGCTGCAAAAGAACCTACTGTAGCACCGATTCCGTTGGTCATGAGCATGAAAAGTCCTTGCGCACTTGAACGGATAGAGGGGTCGGTTGTCTTGTCAACGAAGAGTGAACCAGATATGTTGAAGAAGTCAAATGCCACACCATAGATAATCATTGAGGCGATAAACATCCACACTCCACTACCGGGATTGCCGGTTCCCAATAGTCCAAAGCGCAGCACCCAGGCGAACATGGCAATCAACATCACGTTTTTGATGCCGTAACGTTTCATGAAAAATGGAATCATTAAAATGCAAAGGGTCTCGCTAATCTGTGATATTGAATAGAGGATAACGGGATATTTCACGCCAAAAGTACCTGCATATTCTGGAATAGTCTTAAAACTTTCGATGAAAGGTGTGGCAAAACCATTTGTGATTTGAAGGCTTACACCGAGCAACATGGAGAAGATGAAGAAGATAGCCATCTTCTTTTGTTTAAACAAGGTGAAGGCTCTCAGCCCGAAAGCCTCTACAAGACTCTTCTTTTGTCCAGCCAAACAAGTCACACATTTGGGTAGAGCGAAAGTGTATAAGAACAGCACAATGCTCAAAACACCACTCACAACGAACTGCATTTGGGTGCTCTTGAAGCCCATGATGTCTACAAACCACATCGTACAGATGAATCCAATGGTTCCGAAAACACGTATCGGTGGGAAGGCCTTTACCGTGTCAAGACCAGCTTGAGTGAGTGAAGAGTAGGCAACAGAATTGCTTAATGCCAGTGTCGGCATATAGAAAGCAACGCTCAACGAATAGAGTAAGAAGAGCGTAGAAAACGACACATTGTTGCCCGCTTGATTGCTATACCAGGCCATACCAAACATGAACAGGCCGGCAAATAGGTGGCAAATGCCCAACAAACGCTGTGCAGGAATCCAACGGTCGGCAATGATTCCCATGATAGCCGGCATGAAAATAGAAACTATTCCCTGCATGGCATAGAATGAGCCGATGTGTGTGCCTAAACCGATATTGCCTAAATAGATTCCCATACAAGTGAGATAGGCTCCCCAGACGGCAAACTCCAGGAAGTTCATCACGGTTAGTTTGATTTTAAGATCCATCTTTTTTTGTTTTATTTTGATTTCAGGATATAATAGAGCTAGGTTTTATGATTTTACTATTACAAGATGTCTCTTGATAAACTTAAAAGCGAGCTTAATAGGGCTAAAAACTGAAAGCTTGATAAACTTACTGCAGAGGAAAAGCAGAAGCTTTTGGAAAACTTGACAGATGTATTTTCCAAGTTATCAGATTCAGAAAAACATAAACATATTGAGGAATTTCTCGATCTTAAACAGAATTTAGATGCAGCTTTTGCATTAAGTGACAAAATGTCTTCTTCTCCAAATAAAGCTATTGAGAGACAAATAAGATTGGCATCGAATTATCAAAAAAAGTTAGAAGCGGATATTGGAATGTCTTTATCAGAATATCTTTCTAAACAAAAAAAATCTGAAAAAAGAAAAAAAATAGAATCAAGATCTCGTTTATCTCCAGAGCAAGCTCAGGAAAAGTTTTGAGTTAAAGAAATTGATGGTAAAAAGTTGATAGTAACAGAAGGTAATGATTTTATCGAAGATATGAAATATCTTGCTCGTCTTGCAAAAACAACTAATCAAATCAAGAGAAATGATGCTCATCTAAAATCTTCTATTGTACAATACCTTATTGCAACTGCCAAAGATCCAAATATTGTTTTGGATCAATTTATGCTTTTTCAAGGGAAAGTTAAGTCTTTTGATGCATTAAAAGAGCAGCATATTGCTCTTGATGTAAATACTGGTCAAATCGTAGCATATACAGAGCAAGTTTCTTCCCCTGATGAGAATTCAAAAGAGGATGAAAATTTTTTACCAACAGTTTCAAATGAGTTAAAAAATACTGATTTAAAATCTGTTACTCTTTCAAATGAAGAGGAGTCTATTGAGGATGCAGAATTTGAGGAGACTAAGGAAGATGGCGTAGTGGTGGCTGAATCTAATTGAGAGTTATGAGATAAGAAAAAAGAATTTCCAGTAGTGGTTGCAGATTTTGATGATGCAGATTATGGAGTTTCTTTCTCAAAATATTGTGAGAAAAATAATATTAAGAGAAAGGATGGAAAGCAAATTCCTTGGAGAGGAGGAATGGAGTCAGGGATAGAATATGTGGATCAAGAGGGAAATTCGTTAAAATTACTTCCGGTTAAATGAGGTGCAGAGCATGATGATACAGGTGCCTATACTCAATATCAATTAGTTAAAATGACGAATCCAGAGCCAGAAACTCAACAACAAGATAAAACTATAAAGCAGAATCCTTCAGATGAATATGTTGCTTATGAAGAAGTTGGAGATCAAGAGAATAGACAACAAGAAAATCAAGAACAAAAATCAGAATTTTTACCTGTTGTTGTTGCGAAATTATGAGATGATCAAGAAAAAATCTCAAAAGGTTTAGAATCTGAAGATAAACCAGAGAGCTCCTCTGTTCCTACGGTTATCCCTACGTCTTTAGTATCAGAGTGAAAAAAAGAGAAAAAACAAGATATAGAACCTGAAAGTTCTACAGATAAAAAAGAAGAAAAACAAGAAGTTAGTAAAAAGTACCTAGATTTAGAAAATCAGGCTTCTGAATATGTTTTTGATCTCTCAGCAGTTTTGTCCGATACACAAAATATTCATGAGGAACAGGCTCGTCTTGCTGCAGAAGAAGCATTGAAAGCTAAATATGCTGACATCGGTAAGCGAAATCTTTTCAAAAAAGGTGCCTATTTTCTTCAAAGAGGTAGAAAAAGAAAAAAGTTTATCAAAGACTTTATGAAAAATGCTTCTCAAGATGCCTTTGGTGATCAAGTGGAAAATGCAGCATCAAGACACTCAAGAGAACTTCAAAATGGTCTAAAAACTATAGATCAAAAGGCTGAACTGGTGTCTATACCAGAATTGAATCTTTTATCTAGGGGATTTATTGAGGGAAGTATTGATGAGGCAACATTTCAGACTCAATTCAATTCCCTTCTTGAGACGAATGCTCAGATCAAAGCAGCACTTGAACAGGTAAAGTATAAAGGAACTGATATTTTGCAGAATCTCAAACTTGAAAAAGAACAATATCAGCTCGTAAATGAACTCGCACAAACGCTTGATACATGAGGAAATGTAGATCAGGTTAGTGCAAAAATTGAGGATTTTATCAAAAAATATCAACAAAATCCTGATTTTCTTCAGGCGATTACTTCAGATTTGGACAAAAAAGATCTTAATAAGCTTAAAAAATACTTTCATCACCAAAAAGCCGTGAGAAAGATAGCACTTGAAAATCTTCAAATCAAACTTAAAGTCCTCACTGGAGGAAAGTCAGCCTATCAAATCGATAATTCTGAGAATGAAAAAAGTCGAGTTCATAAGTTTTGAAAAAAGCTTGATAAGATTCCTCGATATTTACAAGTTCCTGGGTATGCGGGAGCAGGAGTGTTGCTTGGACTCGCTGGAGGACCACTAGGACTAGGTGTCGTAGGAACTTCAATCTTGACGACGAGTACTTTTGCAGCAACTTCAGGATTCACCAATTTTATCAAAAAACGAACTCATTATACCAAGGAACATAATACTCATGAAAAAAATCTGACTCATGATTTTGATGCTGAGCAGATTAAGATTGCTCAATGGCAGGCAGATTTAGAGAAAAAATGAGCTAAAAATCGACGAACTCGTTATAAGGCCAAAAGACAGCTTGATCTCTATAACAATTCAACTCAAAAAGATATTATCAAAACTGAAGATTTTACTAAAGATCTTTTGTGATTTTCTACATCATTAAGACCGCTTACGCCATGAGATAGAGAGGCCCTTACTCATCTTTTGATGCAGGGAAAGGCAAGGCTTGATGCATACTATGAGACAGGGCATAACTTTTTAGCTTCATCAAGTAAGGAGGTTGTAGAATCAGATATGCTCAAACTTCACAAAGCGCTTCAACTCTGAGCAGAAAAACTTGGTATTGCTTATGATGACATTGATAATCAAAGCTTGATTTCAAAGTCTGAAGAAGGAGAAAATCAAGAGATTTCATATAAGCATATCAAAGAACAGTTACTTACTGATTATTCCTCAGCAAACAAACACTTTAAATCTCAAAGAAGACGACTTGCTAGCAAGTATGGTATAGGATCGGCTGCACTCTCTGCAGGAACTGCTATTGGAATGCAATATATGATGGGAACCGGAATGTTTTCGACAGAATCAGTTTCTCATACCGTTTCTTCAACTTCGAATGCATCCTCAAATGCTAATTTTAATCTCTGATCTCATCAATTAGCAGAAGGAAATCAGATTCATTCTACGGTTGCAGACCAGTTTTCATCGCTTGGGGATAAAGCAAATGTAGTAGCTCATTATGGTGCTGGAACAGATGCGACATTAGTTCGTGCTGGTTCTCAGGCACTTTGAGAGTCTGCTTATCAAGCGAAGGTAAATGCAGTTGCAGATCAGATTAAGCATCTTGCACTTTCTCCAGACCAAAAAGCTTCATTCCTAAAAGAATTAACAAACAGACCATGGGAGATGGATCGATCAAAAGCCTTTACCAATGATTATCTTCAATGAGATAGATGTGCTGAAGGTCTCTTGCAGATGGCAAAGGGGCTTGCTGACTCAGGAAATCAAACACTTATTCCAGATCTCGCTTATGATGCAGGAAGAAGTATCGCAGGAAGTACGCTGCATAGTTTAGGAGAGAGATCTTTCAATCTTGGACTAGAAATTACTACACAAACAGTTCAAAATCAGCCAGGTAGTTGATCTACACGATTTGTGCCAATTGTTTCTTTCTTTAATACTTTCAAAAAAAATCCAAAATCTGAAGAAAAACAAGATAAAAATTCAGATTTAGATTCTACTATTCAATCAAAAGAACAAAATTCTGAAAAGCTTTCTCAGTCTACATCAGATTTAGAGCAATCGCATACTACATGAGATCAAGATTGAGAAAAATCAGATAGTTCTACTTCCACTGCAGCAAAAGTTGCAGCAGGAACAGCACTCGCTGGAGCAGCTGCAGTAGCTGTAGAAGCTCAAAGAAATCCTTCAAAAGCTCGTCAGTATCGAGAATCATTCAAGTCATGAGCTAAAAAATTTGGTGGAAAGATTAAAGAATCTCGAAATAAAGCTTCTCTAAAGATTAGAGAAAAGATGCCTACAATCAAAGAAAAGTCTAAAAAATGACGAGAAAAGACTAAGGAAGTTACGCATGATGGGGTTGAAAAAACAAAAGAAGTTCGAAATTCAGCTTCAGAAAAAGTAAAAGAAAAATCTCCAGAGCGAAAGGAAAAAGCAAAAAAGGGACGAGAAAAAACAAAAGAAATTACAAAAAAATGAGTTGAAAAAACAAAGGATAAAGTAGCAGAATTAAGAGCCAAGCTTTTGGATAAGGATGAAGATATGTCAGAGCAGGGAATAGAATCAGGCATAGAGTCTTTTGATCAATATCCAAAAAGTAAAGAAACTTTAGCTTTTCTAAACAATGAAAGGACTGCTCATGTTTCGCATGGTGAATGATTTAAGCTAAATACAATAAACTTTAAGGGGTTTATTCCAACTCAGCATATAGAAATATGAGGTAAGGATGTTTATCTAACACCTCGTTTAGAATGAAATTATGCTGTTGCTTATATTGATCAGAATGGTGAATTGGTTCCTAGGGTTTTCCGTAAATCTAGTTCGTGAGGAAACTGGCATGCAGTTCCTGGGTTTGATGGATCAAGGGTTTCTAAAGGTGAATTTGTCAAGGATATCTCTTATGAAAAATGAACGGTTGTAAAAAAAGAGTTCAATCAGATTTTGGATAGTCTTCCTGATAATGATATCGGTGTAAATATGAGAGAGGTGATGCAAGAGGTTTATGGAAAAGATATTCCTCAGTCTGCATATCAGGAGACTGGAAAACATTACGATGATATGCCAAAAGCAGCCCAAGAGTTCTATGATGAAACTATAGTGTATGATGAGCTTATTCAAAATGAATATAATGTAAATAGTACATGGGACGATGCTTTTTCTAAGTATCAAAATGTAGAACAAATCAAAACTTACTATGACAAGCTCGATTTATCTAGGAAGTTGGATTTTAGTGAGAGTAAGATAATAGATACTTATCGTTCTGAGCATCAATATCTTGGTGATGTTGATAATCAAGTAATGACAGCAAAAATAAAAAGTTCAAATCCTGACTTTGATGGTCGTGAAGTGCAGATTACGATTGCTACAGCACAAAAAGATGGACTTTCTTGGGTTGAAAATATGGTTTTTTCAGATGATTCAGGGACAAGTTTTCTAACTCAAAAAAATCCAATTTCTGCTGGACTTTTAACTACTAAACCTTTGGAATATGAAATTCAATTACCTCAATTTGTAAGAGAACATTTTGCTTTTTCTAGTCGTGGTGGATATATTGATATTCGTCCTCTTATGCAAAATAATCCATTGATAAAAGAGTGGAAAAAAATACAATCTTAATGATCCTCATACGAAGGAATCAGCTTTTTACTCCTTTAAATCTCCAAAAAGAATGAATGCAAACAACAATCAACATCTAGAAGAAGCTCACGAAGAAGATTTCCTCAATGATCTCTTGCTTGAGGCTGGATTTGATCCTGAGGAGGATGATTTTGATCAGCTTAAGGCAGAGCTCGAGCCTGTTTTGATGGATAGAATCATGGCGAGTGTTTTTGAGGCACTTTCTGAATCTCAGAGACAAGAGGTGATGAAACTTTTTGATGCCGGAAAAGAAGCCGAAGCCTTAGAAAAGATTGAAAAACTGATTCCAGATTACGATAATTTTTTGGCAGAGGTTTTTGCAAATTTTCACGATGAATATTTGGCAAATATGGAACTCCCAGAATAGTTAACTTTTTATAAGAGATCATTATTTGTCCAAAAGATCAAAAAAAGGAGTGTTAAACTCCTTTTTTCACAACAAGATTTTTTAATCCAATTTTATAATATAATAGAGCTGATCTACATTTGAGTAGGTACAATTTTCATCGTTATCAACTTTTGCATGGCGTGGTCCGTTTCATTTGGTAATGGTTTTGCAAAATACTAGATTATCTATCTCCCATAAGGAATTTGAAGATTGATGTTTTGTATACGTTGGATGATTCCAAGTTCTCCCTTCCCTTAGTCACTCTCCCTGTTGAATCCAAACAAAATTTGCACTTTCAGGAGTTTCTACTTTGGCTACAAGAACTGCCGCATTTCCAAATACTCCTCCCTTAAAAAATTGTTGGTAGATATAAGCTCCAGGAGGAATAACATGTTGATGAAATTTTACCCACGTTTGTGCAGTAGGATCAGAAGGCCATTGTTTCCTTCTGATAGGTCATAGATCGTTATATAAAAAAACTTGTGAGTTACTCGGATCTTTAGGAAAGTCTGATAAATATTCTTTGATACCTTCTAGACGGTCGATAGATCCAAAATATTCAAAATCACTTCCTGGTGCAAAAAGCCAACCCACTACATTCTTATATTCTTCCTGTTGGGCAAGAAGTTTATCTTGTTCATTCATGACTCTGAGAGGATAGCTACCATGCACACCCTTATACATCTCGATGGCTGCTGCTACATTTCTGAGGTCTGTTTGTCTTTTGAGGTCTCTCGTCCTTGCCATATAGCCAGTGAGCCTTGGTAAGATTGCAGCACTGAGGATACCAATAATTAATACTACAATTAACATCTCTACGAGTGTAAAAGCCCTATTGAGAACTGGTTTCTTCTCTCTCTCTCTCTCTCTCTCTCTCATACATTTTAATTATTTTATAAAAGTAAAACTCATTTTTTTTCTCTCTTTTCAGAGGATATTTGGGAATTCTCAAGTGCTCATGATATACTTGGGAGATTGTGAAAATAGTGAATCCCGTTATTAAGGCAACTTTAATTTATGTTTTTTTGCAAAGGTAGATTGAGCGATATCCAGAGCTTGGTCGAGTCTTGTTAGATCCTGTGCAAAGAGGAGCGTTCATGAGTTGATGCTAGATCTGTCCTGTTCATAAAACTGCTGTGCAGAGCCAGAATAACTTGTTAATAAATGTACAATTGGCTTTTCATGCTGATCTAAGCTTGTTTGCAGTCCAGTAATATAAGCAAGAACTGCATTCTTGAGTGTTAAATCTTCACGATATCCGGAAGCGTTTTGTGCTTTATCAGCCAGGGTTGAAAGGTTTTCTTGCATTGTGGTGTAGAGATCAGAGAGGTTTTGACCGTCATATTCATCATCAAGAGCCTGAAAATAGGATTTTACTTGATCAAGTGCTGATTCTTGCAAGGAAATAAGCTTGTTATTGTAGTCTTGAACTGAGATTTGAGGTGTTTTTGTTCCGCATCATGTCAAAATCAAACTCAAAGCTACAAAAAGAGACAAAAATCAGACTTTTATTCTATTTTTTCAAATAAAACGATTTGTTGACTTTGCAGGCTGATGCTTAAATAGCGATTTTGTAATCATTTTTGTGTTTTATAAAGAGTAAATTGCTACATACTTTCTGGCAATTCGATTCCTAGGAGATTCAATGTATTTTTCAAGGTTTGATGCACCAAAACGAGTAGACATAAACGAGCGTTGCTCAGTGAAGGATTTTGATCATCAAGAATCTTGACACTATGATAATAAGAAGAAAACTGTTTTGCTAGAGTAAGCGCAAACCTTGCAATAGTATTTGGCTTGTAATCTTGAGCTGCTTTTTGTACGAGGTCTGGGAAATGAGCAAGCAAGAGGATCAGATTTTTTTCTCCTTCTGTACTAAGTAAATTGTAGTCAAGAGCCGAGAAATCTGGAGCTGGAGCCTTTTTGAGAATTGATGAAATTCTTGCTCCCATATATTGTAGATAAGGTCCGCTTTCTCCCTCAAATGATAAAGCCTGATTTCGATCAAAGGTAATCCCTTTTTCAGAGTCCTGAAGGAGCATTCCAAACTTCATTGCACCAAATGCTACTTGATGTGCGATATTATGCTTTTGATCAACAGGAAGGTCACGAGTATCCATCATTTCAGTTGCTTTGGCAAGGAGTTGATCACGGAAATCCTCATACAATACTACATTTCCTGCACGAGAAGACATTTTTCCATCTACGAGATCTACGAGACCATAAGATACATGGTGAAGTTTTGACTGATCAAATCCAATGAGATCTAGTGTTTTAAAGAGCTGCTGAAAGTGATGCACCTGTTCAAGACCTACGACATAGAGTGACTGATCGTACTCTGGGAAGTCAGCCTTTTTCTGATAGGCAAGAGCAATGTCCTTGGTAGAGTAGAGCGAAGCGCCGTTGGACTTGAGCAACAAAAACACTCCAAGATCATACTCTTCAAGATTCATTACGATAGCTCCTTGGCTTTTTTGTGCGATACCTTGCTCAAGTAATTCATGAACCTTCTTGATACCTGTTTGTTCTACAGTACTTTCAAAGTATCGCTTGTCAAAATGTTCTGTTCCAAGTTCAGAAAAGATTTTTTGCATATCTTCTAGGCACATTGCACGAGTCTTTTGCCAAAAATCAACCAAACTCTGATCTCAGTCTTCGAGAGCTTTTTGAAGGTCTGCAATTTGAGGTTTGTAAAGATCTGGATTTTCATCTACTTTTTTTGTCGCAAGAGTATAAATTTCTCCTACTCGCTTACTAAAGTTGTGATCTGGAAATTCTGCGTTATCGAGAAAATTTTGATAGTACCAAATCCATTTTGCTACATGAGCTCAGATATCACCAGGGTAGCAGGTTTTTATTACCTTATACCCAGCAAAACTAAGGATTCTTGCAATAGATTCACTGAGGAGGAAATTTCTTACATGTCCGATATGAATAGATTTGTGGGTGTTTGGAGCTCGTCCTTCTAGCAAGATGGTCTTGTCTTGTTTAAAACCAGATCAAAAGTCTGATTTTTGGTCTTTGATCTGAGTAAGAACAGTTTCAGCAAGCTTTTTTGGATCAAAAAGTGCATTAATATACGGTCATACTGCTATTACTTCGCTAAAAATTCATAAATTATTTTTTTCAATCTGCTCTTTTAGCTCATTTGCAATAAGGTTTGGCGCCTTCCCCAGACTTTTAGCAAGCTGAAAACATGGAAATGCAAGATCTCCAGCGACATTCTCCGGCGCAGGAACGATAAGAGATGTGATTTGATCCACATCAAGAGGTAAATGAGGAGCAAGAAGCTCTGCAAATTGATATTTAAAACTATTGAACATCAACAAACGACAAAAAAACTAAAAAACCTGACTTTGAGGATAAAAATTCATAATAGTAAAACTAATTTTTAGGGTGATTTTCCGCCCTCAACTATAGGGATTCAGAGCAAAAATGCAAAAGGAAAACATAAAAAAATCTGACATTCCATCAAAGGAAGTCAGACTTTTTACTATTTTCTCTTATTGTTGACAGAGAGAGAGGTTTTTGAGTGATCTAAGCACTTCAAATTTCTTTATAATCTGTGCATATGGAGAAAGATTTGGGTATTCTTTAATATCTTCTTCAAAATCTTCCTTCAATTCAATAAGGTTGGCTATTCTAGATACTTTTCCCTCTGAACTATTTTCAGTATTAGTAGAGAGGCGAGAAAGCTGATCATTTACTTTTTGAAGTGCAGATTCTAGAGTTAACTGAGTCTTTGCTCCAGATCCATAACATTGAGTAGTGAGGAGTTGACCGATTTGTTCAGAATCGTTAGTAGTAATTCCTCTACCGTAGATCTTAAAAGAGACAGTCCCGGCATATGCTCCCTGCTCAGCAAGGGTCATACCGGTATCTTCTGCTTTATCAAATACGAAAGACTCAATTGCGATCAATGGTGGGATATTCTTGTAAAAATCCTTGAGCAAAAGCACCTTATTTGCTCCATTTCTTTGTCCAATAGTATAGGCAAGAGATGGTATACTCCTGTATTTATCTCTAAAACGGAAATAACAACTTTCTTGGGACTCATTAGCAGTACATGATGCACTATGTCTAATGACTTGATCAATTACTTGCGCATCCAATAATGGAGAAGAAGTCTGATCTTTGTCTTTGATAAATTCATATAAGTGTTGGGAGATTACTTTATTGTTGAATATTCTTTGGTCGTCTCCTGAGATTTGAGAGATCTTATACTGTTGAGCTAATGTGGCAAGCTCTGTAGGTTTTTTGTCTCTTATTACTTCAAAGAGATGGAATGTAAAATCATTAAATAGTCCAATATTATTGACATTTGAAGTCTGAGAAAGCTTGTCAACCAAAAGTAAAAACGCTCTCTTAGAGTCCGACTTAAAGTCTATTGAAATAGGAATGTGGAAAAACCCAGTTTCCTTTTCCTCAACAATTTCTCCGATCTGCATATTAACTACTTCGTTGACTCAGATATTTTGTCCACTGTCTCTAATGATTCCTCCCCATTGTTGAAGTAAGGTTACGTCTTGATAGGGGTTGTTATCCAGGTATTTTTTTCCAAGTAGACTTAAATCAACCTGTTCAGTATAAGGGTTTTTCCAAATATTGAGGGAAGGAAGGAGTAAGTTTCTCAAGAAATCTGAATAGACGCTTCTTTTAAAATCTAATTCAGCTTTTACCTTATTTTTGATGCCTAGAGAAGCGTTGTAGTAATCAACCATTTGGTCAAGTGTTCTAAGTTCTGGAGCATCACTAGCCACCAAGGTATCAGACTTAAATGACTGTAAATTGTAATTTTCTGTATTATTCAAATCAGAAAGACGAGAATTAAGGCTTCCATTTTGATAAAATGCAAACCCTATTAGTCCTAGTGCAACTATTCCAGAGATGCCAAGGGCAATTAGAGATTTGACATAGGTATCTTTTTTTACGCCTAAAGAGATAATTTTAAATTTCTCATTGAGAGATCATCCTCCAACTGCTTCAGAAAACCAAGAGTTGATCTTATCTTTAATAGAATCTAAATTGAATGATATATTGTTCATATCTATGTTAAGAAGAGATAAAAGGTGAGATTAACTCTCGCTGGCTTGATTGACAGCCGAGGTTGACAGTTTAGTTGTACTTTCCCCAGTCTTGGATTTTGATAATGTGCTCTCAGGTGTTGATGTAGAATGAGATCAAGAAGTCTGTATATTGTTTAAGCGTCATTTTTTAGTGTTAGATGGTTTATCTTCCAGTATCGGTGATTCTACAAGATCTGAGTTTAGAAAGGAACCAGTTGATGTTTGTTCGTCTGTATCAGGTATAGAATCTATACTAAAATCTAGGATCTTATCAAAAAATGTTTCTGAAGGATTTTCTTGTGTATGTTCCTGTTCATCAAGGAGTGTTTTATAACTATCTACATAATCAAAGATTTCTCTCTTGGTGTTCTTTTGAATAGGTAGAGTAAAGGATTTTGATGAGGTATGGTATTTGTAGGTTACTCCGCCAATTTCTTCTTCCTTTTCAGAGACTTGCATCTCTTTCATATCAATTGACTTTCCAAGGATGAAGGTTGATTGTTTGAGGAGTTTGATGAGTTCAGAAACAATAAAGATATGAGGATTCTTGATTCCTTCTTTGATCAGTGCATATTCATCTTCTTTCAGAGTATTGACTTCTACAGAAAATGACAGATCTCCATTTTTACTATCAAAATCATTAAATGTAATTGAGAAGGAAGGTAGTTGTGCACTTTCTAATTTACGATCGATCATATCCATCATTGTTTTGAAGAACACACTATCAAAGTTTTGTTTATTTTTATTGAGACGGTAGTAAGTATCAAAATCTCCAATAATATTACAATTTGCAGGTTCATAGGGATTATTGTAACAGTAGTTGAGATAATTTTTTACATCATTTTCCCCTCTAGAAAGGAGATCATTTAGTCTTTGTTTGATTTCAGATTTTGGTATAGATAATTCATTTGAAAGTGATGTCAAGAATACATCCATAAGAGAAAATACCTTCATTGCACTTGAAAATTTAACCACTTCTAGGGAGAGTAGGCTTCTCTGAATAGAAGAGACAGAGTTGTTTTCTTTTAAAATAGTGACGAGTTCTTCAGGGAAGAAAACATCTTTATTGAGCTGGTCAGTAATCGTTTTAATCTCTTTTTTAAGTTCAATAGTTTTTTGACCAAAGTCAGTAGCGGTTTCTTGAAGTAGGTCTTTTTTTTGAGGGTAGTTTAGCCCTGGAGCAGAGATCAGATTTTTGATTTTATTTTTTCCATCTGTAGTCAGGTCTGTTGACTTGTAAGTATCAATATCAAATATCCCAAGCATCTGTCCATATTCATCGTAATGGTTAGAAAAAGTTTCTACATATTCGTGTGGAGATTCAGTATTTGGGCGTGATTTCTCTTGTAGATATCGATTAAAAACTCCACTTCCAATAGCTACAATACTACATAATACTGTTCCTAGTACAGAATAATAAAAAGAACTATTATAACTTTTAACTTGGGTTTGTATTTCTGGATTGGGAGGTAGATCAGAATCATTAAGAAAATCAAAAGAAGAAGACGGGAGTTGCTCATCTGATTGGGAATTTTCTTTATTAATTTGTGTTTGTTGAGCAGAGTATGCTTCTTGTTCTACTTTTTGAATCTCTTCAGCTCCAAAAATTCCAGGATCAAGTGGGGATGTTGTTTCTGTATTGATTGGATCAGGCATTTTATCTAAAGAGTTTGCCTGCTGGTTCAAAGACGCTTGTTCAAGCTGAGAAGATAAAGAATCTTCTAAAAGTGATGTTTTATTTTCTTCGCTAATAACCATAGTGAGAAGGTTTAAGAATAAAGATTGTTTTTTTAAGAGAGTATTTATAATACTTTCTCAAAGTATATTCCAAAAACAAAAAAAGTCAAAAAATCTGACTTTTTTATTGGTTAGGAAATATTCTTTAGACTTTTTTATTCTACAAATGATTCATATTCATCAAGTTCGTCTTCCTGAGGATTCTCCTCGAGATATTTTTCGCAGCTAGGACAATACTTAACAAAAGGATCTTGCATCTTGATAGCATGGTAAACAAACTCTCCAAGGTCTATCACTCCATTTTTACTATCAATTTGCATTACCTCTTCTTCTTTTTGTTCATCTTCAGTAAGGTCGAGTACATATTTAGCTGTGTAATCAGAAATATTAATCTCTCTCTGATATTCAGTTCCACAACGATCACATATCTCACTCACCATGCAGCTCAAATTATCAATTGTAGCAAAAATAGAGTCCTTCCCTATTGATTGAAGTAAAATTTCTCCTGAAACTCCTTCTGCGCTTAGATTTGGAATTTCTTCGAGCATTTTATTTTCGAAGTTTAGTTGATCTGTTACTTTTGCTTTGAGCATATCGGATACCTTAACCTGAAAATCTGGATGTGACATATTTTGATACAACAAAAACTAAAAATATATGCAAAGTGTTTATCGATATTGACTCTCCAAAATTTTATGAAGTAGTTCTAGCTTTCACAAAAGGGAGTCATAAATCTGAATTGACTATAACGATTTAGTCCTAATTTTCAAAGTTTTTTGACTTGTTTTTACACAGAGAAAGGATATAGTTAAGATAATTTGCTTTATATGTCAAGGAAGAAATGAGACAAAAGGGCTTTACGATGATTGAAATTTTGGTGGTAATTGTAGTTTTCGGAGTCGGGATTTTAGCTATTTTAACAATGCTGACCAATAGTATTGGCTATTTTGATACGGTAAATATGCAAACCAGAGCAACTATGCTAGCAAAGGAGGCTCTAGATCTTGCATATAGTCATAGAGATAGCAATCTCGAACAGGGCTATCCTCGAAATTATGTAGGTTATGATGAAACCAATAATAAGGAGATTGTTCGAGCTCCTTGAGAAGTATGAGAAGTATATAAGTTAGGATTTAGTAAAGAGGGGTATTATTTGCTAGAAAAGAGCGAAAAAAAGTCAGACTTTTCTTCTAATTTTGATGCGTTTAGAGTTGTACTTGAGAAAGGAGATAGGAATCTACCATCTTATTATCGCTATCTTGAAGAAAAAGATGCTAGTACCGATGTCAGCAAAGGATTCGCAAGACGAATTGAGTTTTCAAAGGTAAAATGAGAATTCCCTGAAAACAAACTTCTAAAAATCTCATCTCATGCTCTTTATCAGAGAGGATCAACAACAGGGGAGGTTGTCCTAGAGGGATTTATTGGTCTCAAAGATAGCAAAGTTGAAGAGCCTTCTCAAGCAACAAATTAACTTTATCATTGATTGAAACGATGAAAAAAAACTGATTTACCTTAGCAGAGATTCTTATTGTTGTGATTCTTTTTTGAATGCTGGCAGGAATTATTATAAAAACTTATACGACGATTTCTCAAGTAAGCTTTAGACTTCAGCAGGAAAAGGAGATAGCAAAGGAGGCGCTTGTGCTCTCTCAAGTTTTGGATAATCTTGCACAAAGTACCACTATTGATTATGATCAATATAAATCATCTGATCTTGTCGCAAACAATGGAATCGTAGATACCCTTTATCTTAAAGGAGATAATGGAGATGAATATCAGATTTCTTCAATTAATACTTGTTTAACAGATCAAGAACTTTATGAACAGGCAGAAAAATCTGAACCCAAAACAGAAAATCAGAAAGAAGAGACTCCTTGTCAACTTTTGTTTACAGGCACGACCAAAGATTGAAAAACAAGTCACCTTTTACTCGACGGTAAAAACTTTAAGCTTAGTAAAATGCAGTTTAAGATTATTCCTTTTATCTGAAAGGAGGACCTTAAGAAAAACCTTGCTTCTGATACTCCAAAAGACTGAAAGCCTGCTTTTTGGATTTTAGGAACACTCTATAGTCATTACTATAATCCAAATAAATGGACTAATAATATCTCACTTCCTTTGCAGTTTTTCTTTTCTCTACAGGGGAAAACGGAAAGCCTTTATTCAATTATAGATGAGAATGCCACACAATCTTCCGAAGCCTAAGGGAAATATTCTTATTTTTACTATCTTTATCTTGTTTGCATCAGCTTTACTCGGGATTTTAGTAAGTATTATGATGAGAGATTTTCTCAAATATAGCAATGAAATCGCTCACTATCACCAGGCAAATGCTCTCGCAAAATCAGCAAGTGAATTATGATTTATGTTGATAGGGGAAAGCAAGGCAGGTTTTGACTTTGAGTGAAATGGAGAAGGTTTGATAAAAGCAAATTTTTCTTGTCCTGTAGAGAAAAATGAAAAGGAAGAATGCTGACTTCCTCGCTCCTTCTCCCTAAAAATCGATGGACTCAAAGATCAGATTTCGACTACTTTAAAAGCTGGACAAAGTCTGACCTTGCCAACGTTTTGGCATACTGTAGGAGATTTTAAGCTTGCTGGAATTCAAGGACGAAGCCATATTCCCACAGTGGATAATCCATCTGATTTTAAGCACACTATTGTGCAAGAAGATAATGGAGAAACCTCTATCGTAAATCCTGAGACTTATCAACAAGGAGCAGATAATAGATATTATGTTATTTCAAATCTCGATTCCAAAAATGGAAAGCAGCTTAATGTTTCCAATAAGGATTGATCTCCTCTCTTTGACGGAACATTTAATATGACAGTTGAGGGGAAATATGGAGACAAGGTAGTTTCCAAAGAATATCAGCTCAACCAAACATTGCCTGACTTTTTACAAAGCGACAATTATCTTGAGTAAAAAGAGCCGATTATTGGTTCTTTTTTTATTATCAAAAAATACTTTCAAATCATTGGTTTTGATTATTTTTTTGTTGGTGTAATTTTCTTATCAAAAATTTGCATTATTTTTTTTTTCATTTATACTTGAAAATGATTTTATATCACAAGCTTTGTATGATGATCAATAAAACAAAAACAAAAATTCTGACGCTATCAGTCGCTTCTATTGTGGGATTGGCTGCAATTACGGTACTTGCATCCAATGCTAACAATGCGCTTGAACTCCAGGGTGAAGTCAAACAAAATGCTCATCTTGAACTCAATGAGCTTAAATTGATAGAGAATCCAACTAAGCCAGGGGTAACTTCTAAAACAGATGTGACTTGGAAGATGGATGATAACGAATTAGTAGCCACCAAAGAAGCAAAGGGGACTACAAATAGAGTTGAGGGGCAATGAACGCTCTCTATTTGAGGACAATCAAATTCTATCTCAGAATCAGAGTCATTTATCTTGTGAGGAAAGAATAATACTCTGAATGCAAAAACCTCTATTATTGGAGCTTCTAATAGCATAAAAGGAGAAGAAGGAGAGGGGGATACTGTACTTGGATCTTCAGATGTTACTTTCACTTGAAGTAATAATATTGTTCAGTCTGCAAATGGAACAAATATTAAAGGTTCAGGGAATATAGTACTCTCAACCAATCAGGTAAATATTACAACTAATAATACTATGGCGATAGGAAATAAGGCAATAGTTTCTGGCCAGGGATCATTTGTGTTCAATGGAACGACAGAATCTCTCTATTCTACACAAGAATTTACAACCCTTATTTCTGGAAATAATGGTATGATTATCAACACGAATAAAAGAAATACGCCAAATGTAGGGCTTACTGTCAACTGAGGGATTAAAGTAGGACAGACACCGAATTTGGATAAACCGTGATCACTTATTACTCAAGATAACTGTCTTCAGCTTAAATCAACAGAAAAGGATGCTATTTCATTGAAGTGTAGAGATTTGTGAACGGATAATGTATCAAAATTTCAAACTCCAAAGTGTTGAAGAAATGCTGCCAATTATCATTATACAGATAGCAGGTGGAAAGGAGCTGAAAATACAGATTTTTGTGCTCAAGGAACTTTTGAAGGAGATAAGTCTTTTCGAAGTGAGGAGCAGAGGAAAACTCCTACAGGAATATGATCTTATGCAGATAGAGGTTTTACGTATGATTTTACTATTTGTTTTCGAGACAAAGATCCACTTTGTGCTCCTAAAAACCTAAGCAAGACTTGGAGATGTAAGACTCCTGAAGGAAATGCTGTAGTCTGTGAGGCAAATCTTCAGATTAAGAAAATGGAATGTGCAGCAAATCAGCACCTGGAAGATGAAGGACAAACTAATGGAACTACCCCACAAGGACGAAAGTGTCTGCCAAATCAGAAAACAGTCTCTTGTGATGATAAAGGCATAAATAAAGATAATGGATCATTTACAAATGAAAAGGTTTCTGTTAAACGAGATGCAAAGACGAGAACTTATGAAACTCCTTCAAAATGTACTCTAAAGTGTAATGAAGGTTTTAAGTTAAATGAAGCGAAAACAGCTTGTATGTCAAGTACTAAACAAGTCTCTTGTGATAAAACTTGAACACTTCCGAGCAATGCCACTTGGAAGGATGCAACAGTTACAGCAACACGAAATTCTCAAAAGAATAGTTGGGATACTCCAAAGTGTGATTTTGAGTGTAAAGGATGATATAAGAAATCAGGAAAGAGCTGTGTAGTAGCAGAAACTCCTCGTTGTATTACTCCTACAAAATGAAATGTAAATGGTATTGAATTAATCCCTGGAACAGATAGGGGGTTAACAGAGGTTATGACTTGAGTGATTGTAGAACATGAGATTAGTTGAAAAAAATGTCAGTATAGATGTAAGAAAGGTTATTATTTTGATCAATATGATGGTGGTTGTCTAATGAGTCATTTTTCTTGTACAGATGGAGATGATGTAATAAATGCTACCTTAGTTTGATCAGGAAATAATGGGCTTGTAGGTGTTGATAATCAAAGAAGGACACTCATATGAACTTGAGAGAATCCTACTACAACATGTCAGTACAAATGTAAAACAGGATATGAAAGAAAAAAATATTCTAATGCTCAAAGATACTATTGTGCAAGGATATGTCCATCATGAAAGCATCTTTACGAAAATAACTGCGTGTTGGATACTCAATCAAAAAGCTGTGTTAGAACTTGAACACTTCCGAGCAATGCCACTTGGAAGGGTGCAACAGTTACAGCAACACGAAATTCTCAAGAGAATAGTTGGGATATTCCAAAGTGTGATTTTAAGTGTAACAGATGATATAATAAATCATCAGATGGAAAGAGCTGTGTAGTAGCAGAAACTCCTCGTTGTACAGGTACGATACCAAATGCTACCTTAGGATCAGGTCAGGATCTATGACTGACAGGGACACAACAAATGACGCTTGTAACAAGTATAGATCCAAATCAAAAATGTCAAGCTGTATGTAATCAAGGATTTGAGTTGAAAAAGGAGTGACACAATATCTATTGTGCAAAGTCAAATTTGGATAATAAATGTAAAAACTATGAATACTATAATCCTACTACCAAAAAATGTGAATCAAGGTGTGTTGGGCAGTATGGTTATGAAGATGCTAGATATTCATATCAAGAAAAAAAGAATAGTTGATGGTCTTGTTTTAACTTAATAGAATGAGTAGGTACAAGTTATGATGGTTCATCACACTCAGAAAGAATTTATGAATATTATGAGAATCGAAATCAATTGTCTAAGAAACAATGCTTAAACAAAAACTATGCGTGGTGAGTACCTATAGAAAAAAAATATATATTCTGAACAACCTCAAAAGTAACTAAATTATATACAAGCTGTGAAGATAATTATGATTGGAAATATTGTGAAAAAGTATATGATGAGCAGGATCTTAGAGAATGTTCCGATTTTTGAACTGAGGAAAGCTGTAGAAAAGAACAATCCTGTTTACGAAAAAGCTAACACAAGAAAAAACTCTGATTTAAGTCAGAGTTTTCTTTTATCCAGTAGGCCCCGTATCTCTATTCCTTTCATCCGCTTCTAAGCTTTTTTTCCAATTTTCTCGTTCTTTCCAAGTTTTTCGATGAGTCCCTATTAAATCACCTACCACCTTTCAGAAACACTCTTTTTCGGTTTTGGCAGGTATAATCATCCTAATGTTATTATCATATGAACCTAAGGACAATTTACGAGCGGCTATACAAACATAATCTTGTACACATCTATCTCCTTGAAGACTTTCCCCATCTGGGCAAGTTATTTGTTTCTTTGCACAATAGATATTGTGCATCGTATTATCTAAATCAATCTAATAAAATTACTCTTTGTCAAGGAGATATCAAAATAGGGTGTCAGATTTTTTTGTGTTTTTCTCCTTCTGTGAGTATACTAGAACTGATAGTAAAACTTTATATTTCTATAGTACTTTTCTCATGAAAACTGAAAATACCCGTATTCCTCTTATTAGTATCAAAGACCTAACTCGAACCTATCCAGATAGTAAGAGAAAGCTTTTTGATAAGTTTAATCTTGAACTCAACAAGGGAGATTTTCTTGTGGTAACAGGGAAGTCTGGCTCTGGAAAATCTACTTTGGTAAAATTTCTTATTGGGCAGCTGAGAGCTCCTAAAAAGACAGTTTTTTACAAGTTGGAAGATATGGCAGAATTTTCTGATGCAGAGATCCAGAGATATAGGAGAAAGATTGGTACGATGTTTCAGGATTATGAGTTGATTCATACCATGACTCCTCAGGAAAATATTATCTATCCGCTTTTGCTTGAAGGTGTTCCTCTTACTCAGATCAAAACTAAGTTTGATGCTATAAAGTCGATTATTGATCTTTCTTCTATCCAGACTTCAGATATCAAGAGACTCAGTGGAGGAGAAAAGCAAAAAGTCTCTATTGCGAGAGCCTTGATTCATTCGCCTGATTTTATGATTGCAGATGAGCCTACAGGAAATTTGGACTATGAAAGTACCATGCAGATCGCAGAGATTCTTATTAGAGCAAATAAGCTAGGAAATACGATTGTGCTGGTAACTCACGATACCGCATTGCTTGAATTTTTGCGCCTAAATGCATCGATTCAAATTCTCGAACTGGGAAATTAGTCAGATTTTGTGCTTTTATATCTCAAACCAAATTTCCAATGACCAAAACGATCGTTTGAGAGCGTATAGCAGAGAGTATTAGTAATCTCAATATTGCAGGATATCTCCAAGAAGAAGCCCTTGCATGTCTCAAATATTTTACGCTTCCTAAACTTAAAAATATAGAAAAAAATCTGACTTGTTTTTGTGAGTATCTTGTATTCCTCAATCAACAAAATACAGAAAATTTCCTCAAGCTTATTGAGAGAGATTCCAAATCACCATATTCTTATCCTCGTGATCTTGCCTACTTTTTTGCTCCAGAGAAGAAAATCTCTCTTAAGCAAAAAAAATCCTATCTTCAAAAGGTTGGAGAGCAGGGCTTTCATTTACTAAGTTTGATGCAGGGGATGAGAGGGCTTTTGGTACTAACGATTGATGAGTTTTGTAATGCATCTCCAACAAGAATTGATATTCATAAACTTCTAATGCATGGCAAATTAGACAAGCCTACTCCAAAAACAAAGAGAGTATTTAAAAAAAAGTAAAATAAAAGAGAAAAGTCAGACTTTTCTCCTTTTTTTATATTTTTTCTTTTATATTTTTTCTTATTTATTGCTTAGTGCTTCAGGTGAGTTCCCATACATCATGGCAATTACGCTTCCTCTGGTGTCTTCTAGTCCTCATGTATTCAGATAGTGCGAGGCTATGAGTATAATTAGATTGATAAATGAAGTCTGATTGATGGGAATATTGTCGTGGTAGGTGGCAGATAGTCTTCCCAAATAATCCACATATCATCTGAGGGTTTGAGCACTTTCAGGTTGTAGCCTACTATATGCTGGCATAATCCCAAATCTCTGAGCATCCTGCAAAAAGAATGGCACAAAAAAACCAGCCATTACCATGGTATTGGCATCTTTTCTGAGGTAGGTAATATTATTGGTTGGATTGATTGTTTTGTAAAAAGTGTTGTATACTTCTTTGATGATCTCCTCACTTTTGATCTCTGCGAGGAGAAAACTCAAAAATTTTGCAAATTGGAGGTTAATTGCTTTGTCTTTTTTGATCTGCTGGGAGATGTGTTTTGCTTGACGAGCCTGCTCTTGAGCCTGAGCAACGGCTTCTTCGCCTACCTGATTGAGGTCTTTTCTCACTCATCACATATCATCAATTCCTCCGAGTAGTTCTGTCATCTTACGATAAATAAGGTAAAAATCTGATTTCTTTCTCTATTTTTCATCTTGTTTTCTCAAAATCAGAAGCCACTATAATAGAGAAAGGATAAACAAAAATAAGAAATCTGATATATTTTATTGTTTTTTCCTTGAAATTCAAATCTATTTCAGTATATAGTATACTACTGCACTTGGTGAGGTGGATGAGTGGTTGAAATCAGCTCACTGCTAACGAGTCAGACGAGAGATCGTCTCGGGGGTTCGAATCCCCCCCTCACCGAACTTGAGGTCTGATTGGCAGTATTATGGCACTATAGCTCAGCAGGTTAGAGCGCGCCTCTCATAAGGGCGAGGTCGGTGGTTCGAGTCTACCTAGTGCCAATTTCTTTAATAAAGATCATCTCAAAAGTCATTCATATAGGGCGAAAGCCTGTGTTTTATTTTGTTTTGCTAAAAGGTATTATGGCCGCAAAGAAAAAGGGTGGAGTTGTAAAGGTTGCAATGGTATGTTCTGTTTGTAAAGCTACAAATTATTTTACTGATATCAATAAGGCAACTACTCCAAAGCTTGCTCAGAGTAAGTACTGCAAACACTGCAAAAAGCATACTGAACATACTTCTAAAGAAAAATTGAAGTAATTAGTCAGATTTTGTAATTTCTTAAGAAATTTTGAAATCATTATTGTTAATATTTTATATTTATTATTATCACTTCTAGGATGTTGACTATTAGATTATCTAGACACGGAAGATCAAAGAGACCTTTCTTTAGAATCGTTTTGACTGAGCATACTAAACCAGCTAAGTTTGGATACAAGGAGGTATTGGGTTCATATGATCCTTTGAATCATATCTTGCAGGCTGATGTAGAATCTATTAAGGCTTGGGTAGAAAAAGGTTCTCAAATGTCTGAAAGAGTTGCAAAGCTTCTCTTCAAGCAAACAAATGATGCTCTTTTCCAAAAGTTCTTTGAACAAAGAGAGAGAAAAGCTCTTCCAAAAAATGAAAAATAATTAAGTTTATATTTTTGAGAAAATCCGTTCAGGGATTTTTTCTTTACTTTGAAGATTGGGGTTTCCCAAAAAATGAATCAGATTTCTTTATTCTTTCTCTCTTTTAAGTACGATGATGACAGTAGATCAGATCTGAGGTTTTGAAGAGATGATTCTCTATATCCTTGGAGGATTGATGCTTATTATTTTAGGAGGATGTGTGTATTCTTTTTTCAGGTCGATCTTTTATTTTATCTTTTCAAAGGGGGATGATAAACAGATCAAGGCTGCCTGGGATTCAATTAGGCATATGATTTGGGGTTTGTTTTTGACAGTTATGGTAATTTTTATGTCGCCGACTTTACTTAAATTTATGAATGTTCAAGGAGCTGAGAGATACGAGGCAAGATCAATCTTTGTGTATATGGGAAAGATTCTAACAGGACTTTCAAAGTTGGGTAACATTGTTACTGAAAGTCAGCTCAATAACCAGTATAATGGGGATATGTACTATGATCTCAACTTTGATTCAGACTCAAGAATTTAATCTCAAAAAAAATAAAAAACTGATCTCAGATTGAGGTCAGTTTTTTTTGTCTATTTTATAGTTATTATTCTGCCTTATTTGTTGCTAGAAGTCTGTATCCTGCATAAGCAAGCACACTGATTGCTACGATAAGCATCATATCTTCTACTGGTCCAACCTTTGGAACCGCCTTGATTTCTGCTTTTGGTTCAGATTCTGTTCTTACATTAAGTTCGTATCTAATTTCCTTTCCTTTTTCATCTCTAGGAATAAAGTTGAAGATCAATTCTTGATCAGATTCCTTTGCTTGATATTCAAACTTTTCTTGAGACATAGGAACTGTTGCAAGTTTTTTGAATTCCTTAAGTTCCTTATCAAAAAGCTGGATTTCGACATTTGCAGATGCGGAAAGTGCCTTCCAAGTAAGTACAACTTTATTTCCTTCTGTTACTGTGTGAGAAATATTTGCAAGTCTCATATCTGCTCCAGCTGCTCCATGTTCTTCTTCAGTCTCAGCAGCAGAATTTTCTGAAGCACTATCATTAGTTACCCCAAAAGTCTTACAAGCATCACCTTCTGCATACTTTTCATCAGTAAAATTGAAACAGAATTCCTTTGAATGACTTCCTTCTTGAAAGTTATCGTCTGTTGGAACAATTACACCGTAGTAATTGGTGTTTTCTTCGAAATTTGAAGAATTAAGTTTAAGGCTGACTTCTGATGTCGCTTTGTCATCCGCAGAAAGAGCGTGTGTAGTTTCATTAAAGTCTGCTTTATTCAATTTTTCAGACCCTTGAGTATAAGAAGAAATTGGATTCTTCGCTACTATAATAGAATAACTTTCTACATCCGCATCTACAGAGTCTTTGAGTAAAGGTGAAGCAATAAGGAAATCTTTTGTTTTAGAATCTCCAGATCCATTTTGAAATCCCTTAACAGTTACATTCTGTGTTTCGGTATATCCAAAAGTGAGATTTTTCCCTCTCAATGCATTATCTAGATTGAGTACAGGGGTGGCAGCATATGTTGCTGTTGAGGTAGCAAGCGAGATCAAAGCCGCTAAAGCAAGATGTTTTTTCATTTGTATAAATACTAATAAAAATAAATTACACCTAATTATAATCGAAATAAAAATAAATACAAAAAAAATCAGACTTTTTTTCTCTTGTTTTTTTTAAGGCTTTCAATATAGTGGAAATGCTGCTCTGGTCGTTCAGTGGATAGGACACAATCCTGCGAAGATTGTAACCCCGGTTCGACTCCGGGTCAGGGCAATTTGAAGAAGTCATTATGCTAGCCTATTTCTTTGTAGAAATAGGCTTTTTCGTATGTTCAATACTGAGTGTTGCAAGCCTATAGCAAAAATTAACGAGGGCTTACACAGTACTATCTGAGCTATATGAAAGTGCTGTGGTGAAAGGAAGTAAGCCCCCTTTCATAACAGTGCTATCATATAACTCAGGTTTTTTTCTTTCTTCGCTAAGTCTGCATTTCTGTAGCCTCCTAGATAAAGGAGATAGGCAATAAAACAAAATCTGATTGTATGATATGCAGTCAGATTTATTTCTTTACACAAAACGGAAAATGAACCGATTGTGAATAATTTTATTAGTATCTATTTTTTTGCTCGCTCTCTCTCCTGTAGGGATGCATGCAATTGTTATTCCTGGTATTCTTTTCCTCTTGTGTGAGGATAAAAACAAAATACTTAAAAAATTAACAAAAACAAAAAAACAGAATAAAAATCTGATTTTATTTCGTGGTAGGTAAATAATGAAGCCAACCTTTGTGTTATGCAAGGATTGGATCAATTACACGAACGAGATGAGCAATGAGGATCGTTGAATACTCCTCAATGCTATCATGCAGTATCAGAATTGATTGGATCCTTGAGACTTGCCGTATGCCGTAAAAATCGTTTTCGCTCATATTAAAAATTTCTTCATAGAACAAGATAAAAAATATGAAGAAATTAAAGAAAAAAGAAGTGAAAGCGGAAAGAAATGAGGCAGACCGACTGCAGAAAAAGCAAAAAAAGCAAATGCTTTTTCTGAAAAGCAAACGAAAGCAAAGCAAAACAAACAAAAGCTTACTGAAACTGATACTATTACTGATACCAATAATTCTCTCTCTAACGAGAGAGAAAATAACTCTAACGAGTTATTAGGGTTAGATATTAACCCTACTTCTCTCTTAAACAATAATACAGGCACTTGACAAAATTTGAAAAAGTTTTGAAATCAAGAAATTAACGAAATTATGGAGATGGTAGCAAGTATCAATGAGGGGGCTATGGATGGGACACAAGCAAGGAATAGGCAGTTTGCAAACAATCTACTCAAGAAGATTAAGGCAATGCCTAAGGTTGCAAGTGGAGAGATAACATGGCAGTCTGTTCTTGAGATGGTTATTACTCTGAACAAAGACGATGAATATCATGCTACCAAGCTTACCTCACCAGAGAATATCTACAGGAATTTTTGATCTCTTGTTAGCTTAGCAAGGACAAAATACCAAGAACAAAACAAGAAACAAAAATCTGATTGAGTCTTTTAGTTATTCTTTTTATGCAGATGACAACAACAATCAAGGAATATAAGCAACTTACCCATGTTACCCTTAAGGATGGAAGGGTTCTTACTTCAGAGCAACCTCCTCAAGCCATATACAGTTGGCTCAATGATCATTCTCACATTATGATCAATGGGGAAATGCATAGTAAGTTCTCAATCTTGAGCGCTGTCGTTGTTGATCTTGATGAGCTAGAGGGGTTTATTCTTGCACAAAATCCAGAGACTCAGACAAAAATCAGAAATAAAATCAGGCGACTCAAGGACGAACTCGGGAAAGAGATGACTCTTGAGTACGCCAGAAACTACGTTAAAGAACATTGTTAATTAAATTTTTACCATTTATCAATCAAAAAAATGACAACAGAAATGACAACTTTCAAAATTATGGGAATAAATGATATGCAAAACCGATACAATGATTTTGCAGAATTTAGTAAATCTATTCTCAAAGAGAAGCTTGATTATGGAGTAATTCCTTGAGTTTCTAAACCTTCGCTTTTCAAACCAGGAGCGGAGAAGCTCAGAGTAGCTTATGGACTCGGCGTTGAGATCACGAGGACTGGAGAAATTCTCAATCTTGAGGCTGACTTTTATGATGTAAACTACCTTGCAACGATCAAGGATAGAAACGGAAATATTATTGCTCAGTGTGAGGGATCAGCCAATACTCATGAGGATAAATATCGCTATGCTTGGGTTCCAGCAGATAAACCAGCAACCAAGGAAGAGGAAGACAAGCTTAAAGCACTTAAGCAAGGGAAGCGGTCAAAGCCTAATGGATCTTGGCAATGGATGCAAAAAGCAGAAGCAAGTAATAGAATCTCTCTCAAAAATACCATTCAGAAAATGGCACAGAAAAGAGCTTTTGTTTGAGCGATATTGATGGCAACAGGAGCGAGTGAGTTCTTTACTCAAGATGTAGAAGATATGGGAATCGCTACTTCAGAAGTAATAGAAGTCAAAGAGGTAAAAAAAGAAGTTAAAAATCAGACTTCTTCCCCTGTTTCTAACTCAGAAGATGTTAGACCAGAAACTACAAAGCCTCGATTCAATGAACCAGAATTGAAAGAGCTCTCAGAGAAACGTCTGTTTGTTTCCTCATTCACAACAGCTCAGGATCTATTAGATGCCATCAAAAAGGATTACATGGTATCTCGTGTAATGACTGAGAAGCTTTGTGAACTTTGGGAATCCTGCTTAGGAGAACAAGGGGAAGTAGAACCAGAAGATTTGAATAGATATGCTGATGACTTACCCTTTTAGTGTCATACAAGCGAGAGTAGATCGCTTGTGTGATCAATTAAGGAATCCACCAGCTCCAGATATATCTAAAGTAAAAAAGATGTATCCACGGAGGAAGTGGAATGGGAACACGAGGAGATGGGAAAAAATCTATAAGCCATACCCTCCTCGTGATCCGTACAAAGCCCGACAAGATTAGTTTTATCTTTTTTATACCTAAAAACATGAAAACAAACGAAATTATCTCACAAATTGCTAGTCTAGAACTAGATATTGTAAACCTTGATAAGCCTGAATTCAGAGAACTCCACGGACTCTCTGAAGAAGATGTAAAAAACATCAAAGAAGAATTAACAAGACAGGTTGCAGAAAATAAAGCCGCAGCTGAAGAAAAAATAAACTTTGTCTTAGGACAAAGAAGAAAAAAGCAGTGATATATCGCAGCAAATAACGAGGAAATCGAAGCTCTCCAGCAGAGCAACGAATCCCATCAAGCCGAAATCAGAAAGCTAGATGCTTATCTGATGTATATTCTCTGAGCTCTAGGATCAGACTCCAAACATAAGGTATCCGTTCAGAATGGAGTAATCTATCTAGGGACTAAGAGAGCAAAAACAGTAATTGATGAGGACAAGCTTCCTCACGAGATGTTCAGACTTAAGAACTTTGTCCTTGCTCTTGATCCTGTGGCGGACCAAGAGAAACTCAAGGCAATTATGAGTCAAAATATCAAAGCTTCTGTTTCCATTGATGTCGCTTCGTTATCAAAAGAAGAAGAGGCGAAATTGCTTGAAATTGGAGTTTCTGAAGAACTCCTTGAGCACAAAAAGGAAAAAAGGACTCAAGAAGAGATCAAGGAGCGATACAACTCCATTGATAAGAAGGAGAAGGAAAGATACGCTGGAGTTATCACAGTTATTGATAACGAAAAGGAGCTGAAGATTAACTAGTTTTATCTTATTCTATTTCGATGAATACAAAAACAATCCATATCCTAGTGGCTAGTATCTATCTGCTGGTCATGGGATTCGGCATTCTGATAGGTCAGAACATAAAACCAGAACAAAAATCTGACTCCCAAGAGCAGGTTACCTGAGATTATATGATCCTCAATAGTGGGGAGATATTCACTATTGAGGATGAGCCGAGTATCTGGAACTCTGGATTCTCCACAGGTGATTACAGGCAGGAAATAGTCCAAGAAGCCTACCAGCTCGGAGGATTGGACTTTGTCTCACTAATTGAGTGCGAGAATGGTCAGTGGCTCACTGGAGCTGTTGGAGATTATGGCAAAAGCCATTGACTTTGTATGCTCAATACTCGCTGGCATAAAGAACCACTCTCTCCTAGTTGGAACGATTGGAGGAATCAGATTTCTGTTTGTTTTGAGAAATGGAAGTCTGGTACTAAGTTCTACTGACCTCAGAGACTGATCTGAGGGAAGAGATGCTGAGAAGTGATGAAGAAGAGATTTTATTTTATGTAAATTGTAGAAATGAAATGATATGTATCAATCAAATTTGATTTTGTTGTGAAATCTCCAGATAATGGTTATCCCATTATGGAAGAAATCGCTGAAGAAGTGAAAAAACTCCTAGAAAAAATGGGCTATAGTAAAATTACCTATAGCTTAGATAATACAGAATTCAGTTCTGGCGAAGAGGGAGAAAGCCCTTACTTTTAGTAATTTAGCTATTTATAGTATGCAAACCAAAACAACCGCCGAGATCAAAAAATTCGGCTATGAGATAGGCGATGGCTACACAGTAGTTATCTCATTGGATGAAAAGCTGAAAGGGCTCGCTATGATCTATGAGCTTTCCATCCATCCTCCAAGAGAGGAAGACCAGCTGATTAAGGACGATTCATACGAGAGATTCAGCTTTAGGGGTTTTGTTATCCGCTCATCAGGCTTCAATGAAATCAAATTCAAGATCGACTGAGAGGCAACCAAAAAACTCGTAGACTTGAAGGCTCTCTGAATAGACAAGGTAGGTATTACTTTATCTGTAGTAGAATAAAAAATGGCAGGAGGAGATCATAATGTCAAGCATCCAGAACTCTTGGCTTGGTATCGTTCCTATAATGAAGAGAAGTGCAGATATTCTGTATTCATCTGTTGTGTAGTTAGATACTGATACACTAGAGAAGAAGCGATAACTCCAAAATCCCTCATAGGAAAACGAAAAATAAAGACTGAAATCAGAGAGAATGGAAGAGTATGCACAGTCTGTGGAGTCTTTAAGTTCCAATCCTGATTTTCTCCATACGGGAGAAGAGATATTACAATAATAGGGAATATATACGAGAATCCTGAACTAATCGAGCAATAACTAATCAGACCTTAGACTTTATTTTGATTGATTAAAAAATTACACTTGATAATAAAAATGATATCTGTAGATTTATGGGGACCAATGAGTATCTCGTAAGTCTACCGCCACATAAATGACTATAGGTAGATACTTGGCGGTAGAGCCTATAGTTTTTTATGTTTTTTGGGAAATATGTATCAAACCATACCACAACTAAAAGATGAGATAAAAAAAAGATTACTTGTGTATCGGCAGTATGTTGTCTTAAATAACAAGGAGGGTAAGACGGATATTAATAGAGATACTCAGGATTTTTTTGTGGAATTAGGGAATGAGTTATTTTGATTTAATCTAAAAAATGCAGACTATGAAAATAAAAATCAAGATTCTTTTGACTTAGAGAGCTATGATAAAAAGTTTGTTATTCAGGTTACCTCAACAACTACTGCAGCTAAAATTAAGTCTGGATTAGAAATATTCAGGGATAAATATAGAACTCAGTTCTCCCGTTTTAAAATGCGATTTGTATGACGCAGAGGGAAAATTAGAAAAGATTATAGTGAACATAGTCAGTATTTTGACATAAGAGCAGACATTATTGATATAGATACTGTGTCAAACGAGATTAATAAAATTCTTGATGAGGGTAGACTTTTAAAAATATTAAATATTATTGAGAAATATCAGAGTCTTTCTAGGTTGAGTTATGAAGAAATTAAAAATATCCTAAAACATATAAAAAAATATTTACAAGATAAAAATGTCTATGAAGAATTATACCGATTGCCAATAGATCAAGAAAGAATGAAAAAACTTGATTATATGAAGGAAAAAGATAGACTTAATAAGGTAGAAAGAGCAGTTTATCGAGATTACGTTACTTTTAATAATAGCATGGACTGATTTTTAAAAAGCGATGATAATGCAAGGTATTTATACAATTCAATAGCTAAGTCCATCAATAAACTTTTACAAACTTGAGATAATGCTTTAGTTGATGTTATGAAAGAAATTGTAGATAGTATGCCTTTCGTAGAAAGGACCTCTAACTATTATCAAACAATTATGATTGTCTTGTGTTATATGTATTTTAGTTGCGATATTGGGAAAAATCCAGATGCTTCTAGTTGATAAACATGAAAATATAGACACTTCATTACTTGTCCTTAGTATGAGAATTTTAAACGAAATAAGAAAGCAGAGGTATATTTCTTATAGTAAGTTATTAGCTAAAATGAGGTTTATAGAAAAAAATAAAAAGATAAAAAAGCAACATATTAGTGGAGAAAAATTTATTTGAGCCTTGATGTTTCTATATGCTTGCAAAAAAATTATTTACCATAAAGATATAGATATTTTTACATTAAATCATAGTTTAAATGAAACTCAGTAGATTGTATACAAATAATTCTGATTTTCAAACAATAGACTTCAATCCATGATTTAATGTTATTTTTTGAGATCATGAAAGAAAAGACAAGCCTTGAGAAAATGGAGTAGGGAAAACAAAGCTTTTGCTACACAAACGTGTTCATAATAAAATAAGGAGGAGGCCGGGAGTGGTGGCTCACACCTGGCCTC
>ERZ772958.124-NODE-124-length-31855-cov-42.062767_pt1 | contig 31855 bp, 24 predicted proteins | sample MGYA00580681_ERZ772958 | MGnify/ENA primary metagenome ERZ772958 (study PRJEB29015, sample SAMEA2738089) | human oral metagenome | biome: human oral; feature: human-associated habitat; material: saliva | place: China | collected 2275 ...
TTGAATACGCCAACGAGGGTGCCCACATGTTCAAGGCCATGATGGAAGCCATTCGCGAAGACACGATCGAGCAGATTTTCGCTTATTGCGCCCGCTTTGAAGCTCAGGCCAAGCAGGCCGCCCGCGAAGCCGCTCAGGCCCGTGAGCAGGCCTCGATCATGGGTGACACCGGCCGTAAGGCCCTGTCCACCGGGGTGACCTACTCCGACGCCGACACTCAAGGCAGTGACAATCAGGGTAACCGCGCTGAGCGTCGTCGTCGCTCCAACAAGAAGCGCCGTCGCCGCTGATCAGGGCCCTGGCTGGGGCAGCTGATCAGGGCCCTGGCTGGGGCAGCTGATCAGGGCCCTGGGGTAGCTGAGCAGGCCGCTGCGGCCGCAAAGATCCATTAGCCTAAGGATCCATTAGCCCATGTGCAGGTAGGTCATTACCCAGTGCCCATGGCGCAACTGGATCTGGCAGGCACAAGCGTGGATACGCCCATCATGGGAGAGCAGCACGCTAACCTCCCAACCACTGGCACTGGCCTGGGCCCGCACCGCATATAGGTAGGGGATCCGGGCTGGCTTGCCGGCCTGGCAGCGTGCGGCTACCTGTGCCCGACGGCTGAGGGCGTCGTACAGCTCCGGGGTGAGCCAGCGAGCTAAATGCTGCGGCTGGCGCATCCCGTGCATGATTTCCCAGGCGTAAACGGCTACCGTCCCTGCCCAGCGCCCCGGATCAGGCAGTTGTTGGCTTTGAGGCTGGCTTTGTCGCCGAGTTTGGGACTGGTGATTTTGGGGCTGGCGGCTTTGCTGTGGGCTGGGAGAACCAGGGCCGACGGCGCCGCTTGCCTGGCGCTGCGGGCTGCGGCTGGAGGCTGCTGCACCTTGGCGCCTTTGGGGGGCTTGCTGGTGCGCGCTAGGGGCATAACTTGAGGCATAAAGCGTGCTCATGGCTAGCCCTTAGTGGGAATCGTCAGTGCGAGGCCGGGGCGAATCAAATCTGGATTAGCCCCGATAAGCGCCGCATTGGCCGCAAAAATCTGTTTAGACAGCTGAGCTACCTGCCCGTTGGTGGGGGAGGGTACCCCATTTTGCTGCAACCACTGGAGGGAAATAGACCATAGGCTCTCTCCAGCTAAAACCAGGTGCTGGCGAATAACCGGGGCGGGTTTAGCGTCTGGAGCCGGGACACAAGTGCCCGAGCGCTGCGCGCTACCCGGCTTGAGGCTGCCGCTCTTGGGGCTGGCCTTCGAGTTTGGAGCTTTGGCTCCCGGACTTTTAACCGCCGGGGTTTTAGACCCAGGCCCGCCAGAGCGCGGATGAGCACTAGAGCGGCTCGGGCTGGCTGACGGTCGCGCACTGGGTCGGCTTGAGGCGCTAGGGCTTGTTGTAGCCCTGGCTCGCGCGCTGGCGTGACTAGTGGGCGTGGCACTGGCTCGGCTAGTGGGCGCGCTGCTAGCGTGCGGGCTCTTGGATGGGGAGCTTGCTGTGGCCGGGGCGCTCGCCTTGGCTGAAGCACTGGGCCTGGCTGAAGCGCTCGCGCTCGCGGTGGCGCTAGGGGAGGGGCCGTGTGCACCCCAGCCCAGATTGTCGTCATTAGCGCTGGCCGGGGCGCAGCTAAGGGCAATAATGGCGGCCCCGGTGGCCAGTTTGCGCACTAAAGGCGCGCTGTGACGCAAATTCAAAGTGCGGTGAGTGCAAGCACATACCAGCACCCACATGGCTCCCAGCGCGTGCCAGGCCACCAGTGCGGCACCGGCTGCGGCGGCCAGGCCGGCCAGTGCAGTGCTGACATCCGCCATCGACCACAGCGACAAATACTGCAAAGACAAGGTCTTGAGCAAAGCCACGGCGGCTGCTAGCAGCAAGACGCTCAGCGCTGTGCCGAGCCAGGCAACTAGGTGAAGACCTAGCCAACATTTTAGGCTCTTAGACATCGGTACACCTTCTTTGGTGAGGAATAGTGATGTTTAATTATGTTTTGCTGGAACTGGACTGTCAATAGCGAATGTGACTTTGGTTATGGCAATCTTGAATCATGCACTTAGAGAGCCTGCTAGCGGATCTAGATAGCCAGTTTGAGCAGTATGAACGCTCTGCCAGGGCAGCTCAGGCTTGGGAGCTAGCCGAGGCTGAAGCTGGTAGAACCGCGTTGGTAGATCGCCTGCGTGCGGTGGAGGGTGGTGCGCTTACTGTAACCACTCGCAGCGGGCGGGTAGCTAGCGGCAAGCTACTGCAAGCGCGCCAAGAATTTTTGCTACTGCGTGCCGGCGATGCCAGTCAGATGCTGGTGCCAATGGGGGCGGTAGTTAGTGTGCGGGGCGTGGGGCGCCAGTTAGAGACGACGCCGTCGCAACGGGTTAGCTACACGGTTGCGGCAGTTTTGCGTCAAATCATGAGAACTAAGCGACCGGCCAGATTCAATACGGCGGCAGGTGATATTACCGGCAGGATCATCCGTGTCGGTGCGGATCATGTGGACGTGCTGAGTGTGGATAAGCGTGACTTATCCGATCGGGTCACGCTTATCCTGTCAGCAATTGAAATTGTGACCAGTATTTAGCCGCAAGCGGCTAATATTTAGGTCGTGTGGTCACTATTGCTACCCAAAATCGGGTGCTAGCGATAGCGCTTAGAGATCTAGTCCACCTTCGGATACGGCCTCACGGGTGTGCGCATACTGTTTGTCGATGTAGTCTTCGAGTGCAGCTACTTCAATGCGCCATAGACCGCGAGCGCCAACCTGAATAGCGGGTAGCTCTCCGGTGCGGATAAGTGAACGGACGGCCTGGGCGGAAATCGATAACTGCTCGGCGACGTCGGCGATAGATAAAAATCGAGGTGCCATGTCCTAATAATGTCACGGGTTAGCCCAGATGCAAACTGGTTAGGTGAGATTGTGAAAACTTCATGGCTGCCCAGAATTTCTCTTAGGATAGGCAGATAGCTGGACGACCTGGGGGTTGTTACCAAGGGGTGCGCATATGTCTGAATTAAATCAATCGAATAGATACGGGGCGCGGCAGCATCAAAATGATGCTGGTGCGAGCATTGACGCTTGGCGCTGGAGGCGCCCAACTTGGCGAGATCCTAGGCTTTTTATTGGAATAGTGCTGGTCATCGTGTCTATGGTAGCCGGTTCAGTACTAATTGATAGAGCCACTAGTACACAGCAGGTATGGGCTTTGAGTCAGGATGTAGCCCCAGGAACTGCTCTAAAAGCTGGAAAAAACCTGAAATTAGTCTCAGTGAATCTTGGGAGCGCAAGTAGCGCTTATGTGCAACAAAAGCAACTTAAAGCTGACACATATGCGCAACGTTCATTACACTCAGGAGAGTTATTGCCAGCCGACGCCACTAGCCAGCAAAGCAAATTGAATATGCGCTCAATTGTGGTGCAAAGCAGTGGCCAGCTTTTAAATAGCATTCGGGTTGGCGATACCGTGGAGCTGTGGCAGTTGCCTTCCAGAAACGTAGCGGCTGTAGCACCCACGCCGTCGGCAACTAAAGCAGCTAGCACCAATGGAGCTAGGCGCGTGGCTCAAGGACTGATAGTGGACGCAATCGGAGGCGATCAAAACGCCATCGTCGCAGATAAAAGCACCAGCGTGCGTGTGCTGGTACCGGCCGAACAAGTTGAGCCTGTGCTCACCGCAGTAGGCTCTGGTGCCGGCTTGGTGCTGGTGAACACGGGGTCTGAGCAATGAGAACAGCTGTATTACTAGCTCTGTGGGATGACGATTCCACCCTTTTGCGACAAATTGACGCTGAGCGTGACCTGTATGTTTCACGCCGCTGTGCAGATATAAGTGAGCTTTTAGCTGACGTTGCCGTGGGACTGGGGCAGCTGGCCATTATTGATGAGCAGCTTGATGGCCTAGACCGCACAGTGATCGCCACTTTGAATTCTTATGGCGTGCCCGCGATTGTGTTGACCCGCAATGACGGGGTGCGCTGGCATGATTTGGGGGCTTGGGTGGCTCCCTGGCCAGGTTCACCCCAGCGCGTGGTTGCTGAAATTTCGCGGGTTTTGGTTGCCGGCACAGTTTCGCCCCAGCCCACTGCTGCCGCCAGTTTGGGTGATGAGCTCTTTGGCCTTTCGCCTACGGCAGTTGACGACGGCGCCTTGGGGCTGCCTAGCGTGCGATCTGCGGCTTTTAATCCTTTAGATGTGCCCATGGCGGCGACGACGGACGGGGCTAGCTCTCCTTTGTTCGACGCCGTCGTGCAAAGTCAGGCTTCAGCTTCCAGTCCGCCGCCCGCGCCGCCAGAGCAGCTACCACCCCCGCCCTTTGATAGTGCGGTGGGGCAAGTGCCGCTTATAGCGCCAACCGAGGCTCCGGCCTCTAGTGGGCAGTTAGATCCGGCTTTAGTGCTGCCCTTGCCGCCAGCTCCAAGCTTTGAGCCGCCGGCGCCCAGCGCCGACTTACCTGAGGCGCCAGCTGAGCTGCCAGTTGCCAGCTCTGAACAAAGCCCAGCAGACATCACCGCTGCGCAGCCAACCACCCGCATGGGGCGCCGTCGTGCCCGCCATGCCAGCCACGCTGCCAGCCCAGTTACCCCGAGCCAAGGCAATACGTCTAGCTACTTCAGTACGGCTAGTCAGGAGCAAAGCGGCGAGGCTAAAGCTAGGGTTGAGCCGGACGATCCGCTGCAGCAGCTCAATGACTCTAATGTAGATACTGTCAAGTCGGCTGTTTCAGCTGGCCAGACCAGTATTGACTCGCCTCCATTGCCTGAGGGGGCATTAGCTGCTCGCGTGCTGCCGCAGTCGGTTCAACCAGTTACGCGCCGCAGTGTGCGCCGCTCTCAAACGGCGCGCCCAGCCGCGCCCTCTGAGCCTGTTGCAGCTGCCCAGGCGGCAGGTGCTGGTATAGAAGTCTCGCCTTTTGCCCCGCCGCAGCAGCGCGGCGTGGCTAGCTCAGATTTGGCGGGTTCTGGTTTCTCAGCTGGCACTGGAATGTCGGCCGCTTCGGCTGGGCCGCTGGCTTCAGCTGCATCCTTTGCTTCAGCCGCTTCAGCTGCGCCTTATGGCTCGGCTGCTTCTGCCGCGCCTTATGGTTCGGCTGCTTCTGCCGCGCCTTATGCTTCCGCCGCCTCAGCTGCAATCCCTACTGCAGCCTCAGGAGCCGGTGGGCCCTGGTCGGCAATGTCGGCTGCAGGGACTGCTTGGTCGGCTACTTCGGCTCCATTCGCGGCTTCAGCAGCGGCACCTGGTGGCCCTATGCCGGCGCAGACTCAGGTGCTGGCGCCTGGCCAAATTAACGGCTACCAAAACCCAGCTGGCATCAATGGGGCTCAGCCTCCACGCCGTAAAGGTTTACGTGCTTTGCTGGCGCGCAAAAATGGGGCCAGTACCCCCAGCGCCGGTGGGCCAGTAATTGCCGGCGCGCCGGGTGCTATGCCTGGTACTGCTCCTGGTGGCGCGGCCCCTGGGGCCGGTATTCCTGGCGCCATGCCTGGTACTGCTCCTGGTGGCGCGGCCCCTGGTGGCGTTCCGGGTGCTGGTATTCCTGGTGCGGGCGCGCCAGGTGCCATGCCTGGTGTTGGAGCGTCGGGGGCTGGCGCCCCAGGGTTACCCGGTATGCCCAGATCCGCTATGGCCGCGCCTGCGGCTACGGGCGTGCCAGGCGTCGTTCCTGGTGTCATGGCCCCGATGCCCGGTGCTGGGCCAGTCACAGGCGCGGTTCCTGGCGCTGTGGGTATCCCTGGCGCTGTGGGCGTCCCGGGTGCAGGTGGACTCGGTATGCCTGGCGGGCAAGGCACCCCTGGCGCCGCCATGCCCACGGCCATGCCTGGCAGCCAGGGTGCCCCGAGTGCTTATGCCCCCAATGGGCAACCTCGCGCAGTTAATGGCCCAGCTAGTCCTGGGGCTGCACTTACCCCGAATGGGGGGCTACCTACCCGCCGCTCAACACGGGCCGCTTTCTCAGCGGCCAGCGCGGCTGGATCAGGTGCGGCCGGGGCAGGCCCGGCTGGCGCAGGGCCGGCTAGGGCGGGCGGGGCTGGAGTTACAGGCGCCTTGGCTGCGGCGTCGTCGCAAAATAACGTGGCCCCACTAAACACAGCCGCAACCACCCACTCAGCGCAGCCTGAAGTAAAGCTCGGCTGGCCGGTCACCGCCGGAACCCCCTCAAGCCCGGCCACCAGCGCTTTTGCACCAACCTCACATCGCGAAGAAATTGACGCTGCCAAGCCTCAAATCGGCAAAATCATTGCAGTTTGGGGCACCCACGGGGCGCCGGGGCGCTCAACCCTGGCGTTAGCACTGGCTGCCTACCTAAATGAGCAAGGCAGCACCATTTTGGTTGACTGCGACATCAACGCTCCCGCACAGGTACAGCTGCTGGGACTGCCTGAAGACTCCTCTGGCCTGGCTAGTGCCGCACGCCTGGCCACCCACGGCGAGCTCGACTCCACTCGGCTGGTACAAACCCTGCTCAGCGCTAAAGCTGACCTGCAGGTACTAACCGGGCTGGGACGCTCAGGACGCTGGCGTGAACTGCCAGTAGCCTCCATGAATAAGGTCTGGGAAGTCTGCCGCCACACCGCCGAATACACGGTGGTGGACCTAAGCGGTGGGCTGGAAGAAGAACGGGTAGAAGACTTCGCCATGGAACCCGACCATGACGCCGTCGCCGCCGCCCTACTTGAACAAGCGGACCTGACCTTGATTGTGGGCGCGGCCGACCCAGTAGGTATTAGGCGCCTAATCCAGCTGCTCAACTCCAACCGTCAAGCAGTTGGTGGACACAGTCAGGTGGTAGTTAACCGAGTACGCTCAAGCACCGCCGGGGCTGACCCCAACAGTGCTATCGGCAGTGTACTTGCCCGCTACACCAGCGCTTCAGACATTGTCTACGTGCCCGCAGATTACCGTCTGTTTGATAAGGCCCTGATGCAAGCCCAGCCGGTGGCAGTGGTGGAAAGCCGTAGCGCGGCCGCCAAATCTATTGCCAAACTGGCCAAGCTAGTGATGACCCAGCTGGCTTAAGCGGCCTGTGGGCTTAGGCGGTGGCGGCGTGTAACCAGCCAGCTTTGGCGAGGCGCTAGCGCTTTAGTTTCGGTTAGGCCGTTAAACTAGACGTTATGCGCGTATATCTACCTGCCACAGTGGCGGACCTTTCCGCCCCGGCCATCACCTCCCGCCAGGCCCACGCCGCCACCGCCTCACTGGCTGCGGCGCTACCTGACGAAGATGAGGAAGGTCTGGAAGTGTCGGCCTGCCTGTGCGCAGCTGACTCCTCAGTAATTGCCATCTCTGAGCAAGATGAGGCGCAAAAACGCTACCGTCGCGTAGTAATTGCTGCTGACGTGGAGCGTGAGAACCTGCGTGAATTAGAGGTCGACGACGAAACCCTACCTGGCACTGTCCAGGTGCTGGTGGATGTGCCCTGGGACGACGTGGCCGCAGTATTGGCAGATGAAGATCAAGCCAGTGCGGATGTAAAACTAGCAGCCGAAGGCGACGAGGAAGCTTTCGAGCGCAGCGCTGACGCCGACCTGCTCTGGTTCGACGTGTGTGAAGTGGCGGTACTGGCCAAAAACTGGTCCTAAAACTGCGTGCAGGCCCTAAACTCGCGTGCAAGCTTGAGGCCACGCCAGACTTGCCAGCGGCGAGGGCGCGCACCTAAACCCGTGTGCGCAGGGTAGAGCCACCGCCAAGCAAAGGACGCACCTCAACGGCGGCGGGGATAGCACGCTTTAGCTCGCTGACATGAGAAACAATCCCCACCACGCGCCCGCCTGAATGCAAAGCGCCAAGCACATCCATAACCTCAGCCAGCGTGCCCTCATCAAGGGAACCAAAACCTTCATCAATAAACAGGGTGTTCATCTCGATACCCCCATTTTGGGTGGCCACCACATCAGCCAAAGCCAGGGCTAAAGCCAAAGAAACATAGAAACTCTCACCCCCCGAAAGTGTGCGCGGCGAGCGAGTAGTGCCACTTAAATGGTCAACCACCGCCAGGCCCAAGCCCTGCTTCTGCTGGCGAGTGTCTTCCTCACTATCAACATTAATCAGCTCATAGCGGCCCGCCCCAATCACTCCCAGGCGCTCATTGGCGAACACTAACACCTGGCGGAAATGGGCCTGCAATACCCAAGCAGACAGTGTCAAGCGGGCGTGGTTGTCGCCATTGGCGGCGCTAGCCAAAGCCAATAGTTGAGCGTCCTTATCGCTGGCCTTACTGCGGCGAGCCAAAAGCTCATTTAACTTAGCTAACTGCGCATTTACCTGCCCGGCAAACGCCTGCCAGGTACTGGCATAGGTTTGGCACGCTTGCGTTTTAGCCTGAGCCTGCTCTAGCTGGCCCTGGGTTTGCTCCAGTGGGGGAGGAGTCAGCTCAATTCCTTCAAGCTCAGCCAAAGCCGCCTGGTTAATGGATAAGGATTTTTCGTAGCTGGCTGAGACAGCTTTCAAAGCGGCCAAATCTAACCCGGCAAAAGCCTGGCAGGCCTGCGCATAGCCCTCCTGGGCGTTAGTGGCGCTGGTGTCTTGGGTTGGCTCTGCTTGGGTTGGCTCTGTCTCGGCCGGGTCTGTAGGGGCAGGGCCTGCCGGTTTAGCGCTGTGATCAGCAAAGTTGGCGCTGGCCTGGGCCCATTGCGCAGCGAAACTGTCAGCGGCCTGCTGTGCACGCTTTTTACATTGGTCCAGCTCTTGGGAGGCTTTAGCCAACTGCTCAAGGGCGGCGGCCAACTGACTCAAATACTCAACCTTCGCGGCTACACTCTCAAATCCCTCACAGCTTAGCGAAGCCGCATCGGCGTCAATCTTTTCACCCAACAACTGGATCTCTTTAGCGTCACCAGCCAGACGAGCCTGGGCCGCCTGATTATCTGCCCGCAGCGCCTCAAGCTGCGCATTTAGCTTGGCAATCTGCGCCTTACAGCCGCTTGCCTGCTCACTGGCCTGCTGGGCAGCCGCCAGAGCCGCTTTAGCCTCCTGCAACTGCTCACGAGCCTGGGCTGGGCTTAGCTGGCAAGGCTGCGCCTCAAGCTGGGCGGCCAGTTTTGTTACCCGTTCACTGGCCTGCGAAAGCTCGCCTTGAACCTCATTAACTTCCTCAAGGGCCTGATCTAGCTGCTCCTGAGTGATATTCTCGCCGCCCTGGGTGGCCGGGGCCGGGTGCTCGGTGGCGCCGCATACCGGGCAAGGCTCACCAGCAACCAAATTTTGCGCCAGGTTCAGGGCCGACTGGCTCAGCCACTGCTCCAACATGTGCTTGTGCCTCTGGCTAGCCTGCTTTAACTCCAGCGCCACAAGCTGCTGAAGGTTAAGTGCCTGCTGCTGGTCTTTGACTAGCTGCTCATGGGCTTTAGCTAGTTTCAGTCTCTGGGCGGCTTGTTCTTGGGCCAGCTGGGATGCGGGCAAGGTGGCGGCCTGCTCGTTTAGCTGCTCCAAAAGCTCCTGCTTGGAGGCAATCTGGGTGGGCAGCTGATTTTCGCGTTCGCGTCCCTGGGCTAGTTTGGCACTGGCGCTTTCGTGGGCCTGGGTTTTGGTTTGCAAATCACGACGTCGCCCGGCCAGTCCCGCCTCCAGCTCTACCTGCGGGTTTAGGGCTGCCACCTGAGCGGTTAGCTGCACACTTAATGCCTGGGTGCCCTGGTAATCTCCCGGCTGTAAAACAGCCTGCACGCGCTCATCTGGCTCCAGCTGCTCGACCTGCGCCACCGCCTGGCTTAGCTGCCTTTGCGCTACAGCTTGCTGGGCTTGAGCCTGTTTTAGCTGCTCATGCCAAGGCTTTAAATCAGATAGAGCCTGCAAAGCCTGCACTTGAGATAGACGCTGAGAGTGAACCGGCCCCTGGGCTACCAGCTGCTCATGCTCTTTAGTGAGCGCCAAATAGCGTTCTTGGCGGGTTGCCAAATCACGCTGGTATGCAAAGTCGCTGCGTAATTTATCTTCCTGTCCTCTAAGCGCGCTCACCTCTAAATCGGCGCAGCGTTGGTTATGCTCCAACCAGGGCGCCAACGGCTTAAAGCGGCTGGGCCAAGCGGTTTCTAGTGGGTCAAACTCGCAGTCAACCTCCGGCACGGGCTCATAAACCAGCGATTGCGCCTGACTTAACTGGGGCGCCTCATCTAACAGCGAGGCCAGCACCCCCAAATTGGCGCGCAAGGTAGCGTCTAAAGCTTCCTGATTCTTTTTGACCTTACGGGCACGCTCAACTAGATCAAGCTGCAAATCTTCAAAAATCGCGGTGCCAAATAGCTCTTGCAGCAGATCCTGGCGGTCTTTTGAAGTTGAACGCAAAAACTGGGCGAACTTACCTTGCGGCAAAACCACGGTTTGGGTGAATTGCTCACGGCTTAGGCCCACAATGCGGGTTATTTCAGTGCCGACGTCGCTGGTTTTAGTAAGTGGTTCACTTACTTCCCGTAGCTGCTCATCTAGCTTAAATAACCAGGCTTTAGCGTTTTGTTTAGTGACACCTTTACCGTTTTTCTTAACCCGCTCATAGGCCGGTTGGCGACGCACCTTATAGTTACCCGAGGAAGTAGAAAAAATCAGCTCCACCTCAGTTTTAGCTTGCTCACTGGCGTAGCGTGAACGGATCCGGCTATCTGAAGAATCCCTACCGCCAGAAACCTTGCCATAAAGAGCAAACACAATTGCATCAATGATGGTTGATTTACCCGCCCCGGTAGGGCCCGAAAGCAGGAACCGGCCGGCGTCGCTAAAAGCCTCAAAATCAATAACCTCGTGCCCTGGAAATGGCCCCACCGCATCCATGGTTAGCCGCAAAATGCGCATCAGCGCGCCTCCTTAACAACTTTTTCATAGCTGCTACGCAAAATCTGGAGCTGATAGGGATTTAACTCAATACCCATCTCATCCATAAAACCTTGGCTTAACTGCAAGGGGGAAAGGGAATTGTCGCGATTAAGGCGCGGGGAGTCAATTTGCTGAGGTAAATCTACCTGCTCAAACACACACAAGCCCTTAAAACGCTGCTTTATCTGGGACAAAGCCTGTGGTGGTCGCGCTCCAGCTAGGCGCACCCGCAGCCAGTGCTCGCTGTAGTCATCAAAATCGGGTCCCATCAGCTGCTCAAAAGTGCCACTAATAGTGGCAATAGGTTGGAAGCTGGGCACAACCACCCGCTCCAAGCTAACTAGTCCGGCGGCGTCGAACTCAGCGATCACCGAAGACTTTTCAAACTCAGCCTCCCCAAAAGACAAAGGCACAGGTGAGCCGCTATACACCAGTCGCGCCGGTGGACGGCCAGAGTCTAGCTCACCTAAAGCTATCTCCTGGGGGCGATGCAAATGCCCCAAAGCCGCATAGGCCAGGCCCGGCACCTGGGTAAAAAGCTCACTGGGCACACTATCGACCCCACCTACGCGAATATCGCGTTCAGACTGGCTAGCTTGGCCGCCCACCACAAAAGCGTGGGCCATCACCAACACCGGTGTTTTCGGCTTATGTGCCGCCAAATCCGCCTGCACCAGGCGCAGCGCTGCTCCCACCGCCGCCTCATGGGAGCGCGCCAGCATCTGCCAAGTTTGTGGATGCTCCTCACCTTCAGCCCACACCTGCTCACCCAAAAGCCGCAACTGAGGGGGCAAAGTGACCCGGGCGGCGTCGGGGTCAAGATAAGGCAGGGGGTAAACACGCAAACCAACCCGCCCACTGGCGTCAGGAAAGTCATAGCCGCGCCCACAATTTTCAATCCGGGCGGCAATAGTTAGGCGCTCATTTAGCTGCTCGGCGTTGAAACCTAAGCGAATATCACTGTCATGGTTGCCGGCAGTTAACACCACGCGGGTCAGCTCAGTTAGCCGCCTAAACGCCTCATCAGCCAGGGCTATCGACTGGGTGGGGGCAACCGCGCGGTCAAAAACATCCCCAGATAGCACTACCAAATCAATTTTTTGGTCTTTAACCACCTCAATGAGGTGATCCAAAAAAGCGCTGTGGATCTCATGCAGATCATGGCCGTGGAAGAAACGGCCCAGGTGCCAGTCGGAAGTGTGCAACACGCGCATAAGCAAAGTGTGCCACTTGTGGCCCATCTAGGCCGACAATTTGCCTGTCAACCCGTTAGACTTGAGCAGTGGCCATTGACTTTTCAGCTGAAATTGAGCGACTAGAACACACCTACTCTTCCATCGCAGCAGTAACCGACCCGCAAGCACTGCGGGTACGCATCGACGAATTAAGCGAAAAAGCTGCCGCCCCAGACCTTTGGGATGACCCCGAGGCGGCCCAGGTGGTCACCAGCGCCCTGTCCCACGCCCAGGCTGAACTGGCGCGCGTAGAGAAGCTTGGCGAGCGCATTGAAGACCTACAAGCCATGGTGGAGCTAGCTGAGGAAGAAGAAGGCGCTGAGCGCCAGGCTATCCTCGACGAGGCCGGCGCTGACCTGGAAGCTATCTCCAAAGACCTGGCAGACCTGGAAATCCGCACCCTGCTTTCGGGTGAATACGATCAGCGCGACGCCGTAGTAACTATCCGTTCAGGTGCCGGCGGTGTGGATGCGGCAGACTTCGCCCAGATGCTGCTACGCATGTACTTGCGTTGGGCTGAACGCCACGAATACCCGGTTAAAGTGCTGGACACTTCCTACGCTGAAGAAGCTGGCCTAAAGTCGGTTACCTTCGAGGTACACGCCCCCTACGCTTACGGCACGCTTTCGGTTGAGGGCGGCACCCACCGCCTGGTGCGCATCAGCCCCTTCGACAACCAGGGCAGGCGTCAGACTTCATTCGCGGCGGTTGAGGTTATTCCTCTGATTGAATCCACCGACCACATCGAAATTCCCGAAACCGACATCCGCATTGACGTTTTCCGCTCCTCAGGCCCGGGTGGTCAGAGCGTTAACACCACCGACTCGGCGGTGCGCATCACCCACTTGCCCACCGGCCTGGTGGTGTCCATGCAGGACGAAAAATCTCAGATCCAAAACCGCGCCGCCGCCATGCGCGTGCTGCAGTCGCGCCTGTTGCTGCTAAAGCAGCAGGAAGAAGACGCCAAGAAGAAGGAACTGGCCGGCGACGTCAAGGCCTCCTGGGGTGACCAGATGCGCTCCTACGTGCTCAACCCCTACCAGATGGTTAAAGACCTGCGCACCAACTACGAGGTGGGTAATCCTGAATCTGTGTTCGACGGCGACATTGACGGTTTCATCGACGCCGGAATTCGCTGGCGCAAGCAGCAAGAAAGCGCTGAGTAAGCGTCAGGAGCAAGAAGGCGCTGAGTACAAGAAAGCGCCAAGTAAGCGCCAACTAAAATGCTAGTGGCCAGCCGGTTTAAACCGGCTGGCCACTACTTTTAGGGGTGCTTTAGGTACGACTTTTTGGGGGTGGTTTAGGCGCGCACCCAGGTTTTTACGCGCCAGCGGGCATCGCCGCTAAGTGGACGCCAATCGCTATCGCTAGCATCGGCTTGCAGACAGAAACGTGAATAATCCACTTGGGGAGCCAGGGTTAACTGGTGCCCGGTTAATGGTCCCAGCTTGGCGCGGGCATCTAGCTCCAGCTCGCTAATCACCAACACATCAGCCAAATCGCTATCTAAAGCAAGCTGATACACCTGGGCTCCACCTATCACCCAAACCCGGGGCAAAGAGCGGTAAATACCCTCACGCGCATCTGGCCCCAGGCCCGCGCCAGCCAACCGCAACGCTTCATCTAGGGTGGATGCGCAGGTAGGCCCATCCACACCCCGACGGGTGAGCACCACACAGTTACGTCCAGGCAGAGCTCCACTTAATGAATGCCAAGTGCGTGAACCCATAACCACGCCGCAACCTATGGTGGACGCTTTGAAATGCTTGAAATCAGCCGGCACCCGCCAGGCCATGTCGCCGTCAACCCCAAGCACGCCGTCGTCGGACTGGGCCCAAATCAGCCCCACGCGCCCCAAAGCCGGAGACAACGCCGGCGCCGTCGTGGTTGCCGGAGCTGTCGCTCCAGAGCCAGATCCAAATAGGCCAGAGGCAGCAACTACGCCGCTCACACCGCTACCGGAGCCTTAATCGTGGGGTGGTGACGGTAACCATCAGAAGCATCAATGTCATCCATCTGATAGCTATCAATCGAATCAGCCCGGTTAAGACGCAAAGTGGGGAAGCTATAAGCCTGCGGCACCCGGCTTAGCTGCGTGCGTACCTGCTCCAAGTGGTTCAAATAAATGTGGCAATCCCCGCCAGTCCACACCAGCTCACCCGGCTGCAAACCAGTTTGCTGCGCCAACATATGCACCAGCAGCGCATAGGAAGCAATATTGAACGGCACCCCTAAGAACAGGTCGGCGCTGCGCTGATAAATCTGCAAAGACAGCTTGCCCTCGGCCACATAGCACTGGAAGAAAGCGTGACAAGGCGCCAGCGCCATATCCTGCAAAGCCCCCACATTCCAGGCCGAAACAATCATCCGGCGCGAATCAGGGTTAGCCCGCAAATCCGCAACTAGCTGTGCAATTTGGTCGTAGGTGGCCCCGTCAGCCCCCTGCCAGCTACGCCACTGGTGACCATAAACCGGCCCCAGCTCGCCGGCGGCGTCGGCCCACTCATCCCAAATAGTGATGCCGCGCTCTTGCAACCAACGCACATTAGTATCGCCACGCAAAAACCACAGCAGCTCACCCTTAACCGCCTTCATAGCCACAAACTTGGTGGTAATACGCGGAAAACCCTTAGTTAGGTCATAGCGCAGCTGGCGTCCAAAAACACTGAGCGTGCCCGTACCGGTACGGTCAGATTTACGGGCACCACTGGTGAGCACCTCAGCTAAAAGCTCCTCATAGGCCACATCCACGCCTTCAGGCGCGGTCAGTCCCATAGCTTCCAAAAAGGGGTAGCTCATAGGTCGATAACCTTACCTAAGTCCAGGTCTACAACTTTGGGGGAGGAAACTAGATCCGCAGCATGATCCTGCATCGCCACCTGGGTGGACTCAATCACCTGCCGGGCCAGGGAACGTCCACCCCACCAGCCCACAGCCGCGCCAATCCCCAGGGGAGCCAGGCGCCCAGCAGCCACGCCCAAAACCTTGCGCCCGGCATACTTAGCGGCGCGAGTAGCCAGTTTGGCGTTAACTGTACGCACCGTGGAAATAGGCAGGGTGTTAACCAGCTGCCCCACCCACACCAGAGACTGCATCCCCAGCTGACCCTCAATAATTTCCTGGCCCTCCTTGCCCAACAGAGCGCTGAGCAGTAGGGTACGACGGCGCTCGCGGTCTACCACGGAAATGCCCTGCAGCTGGGCTACGGTGAGCACATAGTAGGCGGCTTGCACGAAAAATGCGGCGGTTTGGGCCGTGGTTAGGCCCGCTGCCGTAATGGTGCCAACTGAAGGCAGAGCGGCGGCTGTACCTACTGCCCCGCTAGATAGCGAAACGTCACGCACTAGGGCGCGCCCAGCTAATTCCACCAGTTCCTCAGTGGTGGCGTGGGGGTGTTGGGCCCGCATACGCTCGGCGCGCACAACTACCCGGTCTGCCGGAATGGATAGGGCCTTATCTAGTGCAGTTTCAAACTTGTTAGGTTCTAGGGACAAGCCCCCGCTCCCTTCAGTTAGTGGTTAATTTAGGCGATAGGGGTGCCGTTGAGGCGGGTGGTTACGGGGGCGCCGTGCTCTACCGTGTGGCCTACCGTGCAGTAACGGTCAATGGCTACATCCACGCGTTCACGCAGCTTGGCGAGTTGGTTTTCGTCTAGGCCGGCCAGGGTTGCGTCAATGTCGACGGCGAAGGACTCGTAGCGCTCTTCCGCATCGTTTTTGACGGCGGTGGTCACGGCGGTCAACTGACCATCTTGGCCCAGTTCGCGGGCGATACGGTGGTCGGCTGAGAGAGTCTGGCAGGTGAGCAGGGCGATTTTCATTAGTTCACCGGGGGTGAAGTTGCCTTCGCCGCCAACCTCAACGCTTACGCCGGCTTCGTTTCCGGCCAGGTAGTGGCGGGTGCCTAGGCGCTTAGCCCAAACCCCGGCGGCGGGTAGGTTGGCAGGGACAAGTTCAGGATGTAGTTCACTCATGTGCAATATCTTTACATGCTGCGCCGTCAGCGGGCAGGGCTATTGCTTGCGGCGCAATGGACCTTATACCTGCCAGGGGAGCAACCCAGGTATTTGCTGCGTGGGTCTGTTTAGAGACGCACGGGTCTAGTTGGCGCTGTGGCTGGGCAGGCAGTTTGGGTGCGCCCTAGGCTAGTTTGCGCTGTGGCCCGCCAGGTATTTAGCGGCACAGGCAAGCTCATAGGCGACGGCGTCGTCAGAGAACTTTAAGGCGCTGCGTAAGATGCGCTCACCAAAAAGCGGGATCGCCAAAGTCGCGTCAATATCCACGTTTAACTCGCAACCTGAGGCGGTGGGGGTTAAAGTGCCCTGGCCGCTTAGTTTGAGCGGCACCCCGCTGATCTGGGTGGCGATTTGGCCCTGGTAGCTTGAGTCAGAGCGGGGTTGGGTGCACCAACGCTGAGCCAGAGCCAGGTTTACCTCACCCTTTATAAAACGGCTGGCATTGGCCGGAATAACAGTAGGGCTTACGGCGGCCTTGGTGAGCGTGCCCTGCCAGGTTTTACCGGCGTCGTCGGCGCTGGTGGGCAGGGCGCCAGCGTGCAAATTTTCTAGCGGGGCCCTGCCAAAACGGATTAACTGGTAAGCCGGATCGTTAAACATTGACAAAATCTGTTCGCAAGGAGCCTGATAATTTATTTTCATTGATGTACGCATGAGATAAGCCTGCCATGCGCGCTAGGCTGGAGTCATGACGACTCTCCCCGCAGCGCTACGAGACAAAGTTGAGTTTGCCCCAGCTGACCTAGACTGGCTGCATCAACTTGTGGGGGACTGGCAGCTGGTGGCTGACATGTCGATGGCAGACCTGGTGCTGTGGGTGCGTAACAAGAATGGGCGTCTGATGGCTATGGATCAGTGTCGCCCCTCCAACAACACCACTGTGCACCCCGACGACGTAATCGGCCTGCGTATGCCGGCAGCGCGTGAAGCACTGGCCCTGGAAGCGCTGGCCTCCTGCCAGGTAAGGGTCGCTAAAAACAATATTTGGAACGGCACGGTAGCTGTTAAAGAAGAATTCATTCCGGTGGTGTGCGGCGGGCGAGCTATTGCAGTGCTAACTCGCGAATCCACCGTGGGGCTGCTTAGCGGCGGGCGCCTGATTGACGATGGCCAGCTGCAAGCGGCTAACCGCCTGTGCCAGATGATTTCTCAGGGAGATTTTCCCGTCTCCGGGGCGGGCACCAGCGTACGCCACGGGATGCCGCGTGTAACTGACGGTATGATCTGCCTCAGTGTTGAGGGGAATGTTACCTACGCCTCGCCTAACGCAACCACCTGTTTTCACCGGTTAGGTATTAAGGGAAGCCTGGATAAAGTACAGCTACTTGAGCAGGTAACTAACCTGATTCCTCCCCATAGCCACGTGGATGAGACTATGTCGCTGGTGCTTATGGGACGCCAGGCTTGGCTAACTGAGCTGGAGCTAGGGGGAGTGTTCCTGGCGGTGCGCTCTGTGCCGCTGCTAGACGCTGGCCAGCGGGCTGGGGGACTGCTGCTGGTGCGTGACATTACCGAGCTGCGCCGTCGTGAGCAGGTGTTGCTGAGCAAGGACGCCACCATCCGCGAAATTCACCACCGCGTTAAAAACAATCTGCAAACCGTCTCGGCGCTGCTGCGTATGCAGGCGCGACGCGCTGAGCAGCCTGAGGCGCAGGCGGCCCTACGTGAGGCAGAGCGGCGCGTGGCCACCATCGCCACCGTGCACGATGCACTGAGCCAAAACATTAATGAAACCGTTGATTTCGATGAGGTTTTCGGTCAGGTTTTGCGTCAAGCCGCGCTGGTGGCTGAAAGTGACCACAAGGTAAGTGTCCAGCTGGAAGGCAAGTTTGGCATGGTCGGTGGCGACGCCGCCCAGGCCCTGGTCACAGTGCTGGCGGAGCTGGTCGCTAACGCTGTTGAGCACGGCTTGGCTAAACATGACGGTACGGTTACGGTTAGTGCCCAGCGTGATGGGGCCGCTTTGAAGGTGCTGGTTAGCGACGACGGCGAGGGGTTAGCTGAGGGCAAGGTAATGACTGGCTTGGGCACCCAGATTGTCTCTACTTTGGTGCGCACTGAGCTGCACGGCGTCATTGACTGGTCACCTAACCCGCAAGGTGGCACGGTGGTAACTATCCACGCCCACCTGGAGGACTAAGCACTGGCAGGTTAGGCGCTGTTGATTAGAGGTAGCACAGCCAGGCGCCCTAAGCTTTAGGCGCCGTCTGCATAAACGAGGCGCGTTAAAAAAATTTATGGCCGCACCATTTGGTACGGCCATAAATTTTCGGTCAGGCAGAACGACGAGCACGGGCAGCCCTACGTTTTAGGGAGCGCCGTTCGTCTTCACTCATTCCACCCCAGACGCCAGCGTCTTGACCGTTGTCCAGAGCCCATTTCAAACACACATCCACAACTGAACAGCTGCGGCATACAGTCTTGGCTTCCGCGATTTGGGCGATTGCCGGACCGGTGTTACCCACAGGGAAGAACAGCTCCGGGTCTGCGTTCAGGCATGCTGCACGCTCACGCCAGTCCATGACATTCTCCCTTCTTAATACCGCCGTTAAGGCCAGGTAAAAACAGATGAACGGTCGTCGCCGCCGTAGCGCCGATCGCCCGTTCGATTTGCCTGTCCAACTCTCACACGGTATAAGCGCTAGGACAAGACTTTTTACCTGAGAACTGCGCACAAATGCGGTGGAAGTGATCACATTTGGGCACTTTTGAGCAGTTTTTGTAAATTTCAAGAGGTTTACTTGTGGAAAAGCCTACACTTGTGGGTTATCTGCAAATGTTGGGCTGGTATTTTGGCATATCTGTATAGGTGTGATTTGTGAGCTAGCTATGACAACCCCTCTGCCCGGTAGGTGCTGGCGGTGAGGATCGAGCCAGCGCGTTAGCCGCACATTGGTTAGCTGTGTCCCTTCGCCCAGGCCAGGGGCAAGTATTAGCAGTGGGCTTAGGCTGCGCAGCTGGGAGAGGGGCCCGCTGTAAGTGTTGGCGGCCCGGCTGGTTAGGGCGGTGGCAAAAACCGCCCTGCCAGTGTTTATGGCAGTTTCGACGGCGTTAATGGCACTTGAGCAGGCTTGGTCTAGGTTGTCGATAAAGATTGCGCGCTGAGCCAGGGCTGGGTCGGTAGCTTGTAAAACGTCGTAGACGCGCGCCAGGGCGGTGCTGCGGCCACTACCTGCGGGCCCAATAATGACTAGCCCTTGGTCCAGTTGGGGGCACCAAGGCTGGGCTTTATCGCCACCTAAACCCAGTGCCCAGGGTGGGCAGATGGGGACAATCTCCGGCAGGGCCATAACTGGGGCAGCCGCGAGCGCCGTCGTAGCTGCAGTAGCAAAAGCTGGCGTCAGCAAAATCTGGGCGGCGCACCAGTGCGAGGCTAAAGTAAGCACCCCGGCACCCACCTGATTGGGGGCCTGCTGGCAGCGTTTAAGGCCGGCTTGATCAGCCAGGGTGTCAGAGCAAACTCCCAGATACAGGCGCTGGGAAATATTGGCGCACCAACGCATTGAGGCATTAGCTAAATCCCCGGCCAAAGCTAGGGCAAACAGGCCTCGACGTGAAGCGTTAACCAGTTTTTCTAGCACGTCGCGGCCTTCACCCAGCCCCAAGACAGTGTCTATTGCCTCGCTCACGCAGTCCAGATCATCAATTAGCAGCAGTTGGTCACGCAGTTTTCCCTCCAAAGCTAACTGGGTCAGGCGCAAAACTTCGCAAGGATGAAAGGTATCTAGCTGCGAGCCGGCCAGGGCTGCATTTGGCAAGGTCAGCTGGTTTAAATCAGCGCCTATCATATGGGTAACCAGACCAGCCTGGGCGGCGCTGTTAGCCAGTTGCCGTAGGGCAGCGGTGCGCCCCGAAGCGCTGGTACCAAAAATTCCTAGCGGCGTGGCGCTGTCCCAGTTAAAAGCCCCATAGGCTAGCTGCTCGGGCAGGTCACATAGGGCCAAGGCCAAATTTTGGCGGGTACTAACCAGGCTGGTAGCTAGTCCTTTAGCGGGTGCCGGGGTGGCGTGGGCAGTCAGTAACTGTTGGGCTTGGGTAAAAGTGAGGTTAGCTGGGGGCGGCGCTAGCCAGGGTGACTGACAAGGTGGCAGGGCCTGGGCGGCTTTAACGCAAGCATCAATCCACACAGCGCTTTCCTGGGCAGTGCCGGCATAGGGGCAGCGAAAATGTCCGCGCTGGGTGCTTAGACATAAAAACCCCGGTGCGCGCGGCAAATCTGGCAGGTCACCGTGGCCTAGCAGGGGGGCGCCTTCGCTGGCGTCAAGCATCCGCAGGCACACTCGTAGCGCCGCATTGGCGGTAATTGAGGTGCTCAGCGCCCCATGGGGGTGTTGGGTAGCCAAAATCAGGTGCATCCCTAAACTGCGTCCCTGCGCGGCCAGGCGCAGCAGATGCTCAAGTAGCTCTTCTTGGCTGGCCGCCAGAGTGGCGAACTCATCCACCACTACCAGCATCCGGGCTAGCGGCGCCAAGCTGGGCTGGTGATGGCGTAGCTGCTCATATTCGGTTATGTCTTTACAGTTGCTTTCGCGCAAAATTTGTTCACGACGGCGCAGTTGGGCACTGATGGCCTCAATGGCTCGGGCGGTAGCGGCAGGCTCTAAATCAGTTAGTAGATCGACGCAGTGCGGCAGGCGCTTTAGTGGTCCCAGGCAGGTGCCGCCCTTGTAGTCAACCAAAATCAGTTGCAAAGTTGAGGGGGAATGGGCCCAAGCTAACTGCAATAGCCAACTGGTCAATAGCTCTGATTTACCAGCCCCGGTAGTGCCTACCACCAGGGCGTGGGGCCCGTCAGCCACCAAATCCACCCAAGCTTGGCCACAGTCACCCACCCCTAAACAGGCGCGCAGCTGGGTGGGGCTTTTGGTAGAAGCGCTGGGATCAGCCTGGGTAAACTTGGCAGGCTTGGCCTTAGAAAAGGCTGCCCCAGCCTGGGTAAACTTGGCGGTGGCTGCTTTAGGTTCTTGAAGCTTACTGGCAAAAGTCGGGCCAGCTTCTAAATCCAAAAGTGAACCCAAAGTAATACAAGCTGGGCCTTGGCGCTCTTGCGTGGCCTGCAAAGTGGCGGGAGTAAAAATCTGGCGCCACCACGAATCAGAAATTTCAGCTACGCGCCTAGGTGCGCGAATACAGCGGGTAGCTGGTTTGGTGGTGGCCCACATCAACCAAGCCTGGTTTTGGCCCTCGTTCCAAACCAGGTGAGCCCCACCGCTAACCGGTTGCACCTGGGCCTGGGCTGTGGCTAGCAGCTGCGCACACAGCCAGCGCCCGGTTGTCTGGGCGTTAGGGCCGGTAATGGTAATACGCTCATCGGGGCGAATTCGGGTGGCATGAAAGCGGCGGATGCCCGGCCAAGCCCGCAAACAGTTTTTTGTATTGGGTTTATGCTCGCCAACCATGGCGCAGGCCAGCGCCAAAGTAGCTGGATCGGGTAGGCGCCCAGGGGTAGCGCCCCTACCAGAGGGATAGCTGCGCAGCATCATTAGCCCCAACATGGGGGCGCTAATTAGCATCATTGACCAGCCCTGATCGGTTAGCAAAAACCCGGCCATGGCCACTAGCGGCAAAAGCACATACAAGCTTTGCAATAACAACCCGCCAGCATGAGGCTGGGGCACCTGCAACTGGCGCGGCAAGCGCCGCAGCTGCAACACGGTAGTGCCAATACGAATCCGGGCGCACGGATACCACACCAGGCGGCGGCGTCGTCGCCAAAAACAACCTCCGCAGCGCAACCAAAGCCCATTAACTGAGCCCACATCACGCACCCGCAAAGCCCCTCGCAGCTGACGCAGACGCAAATGCTGCCAAGAAACAAACTGGTCATCAGGCAAATCAGCCCGGCCTAAAGCAGCGGCGCTCGCGGGCAGAACCATGCCGGCATGAGGGCCGTGCAAGACTGCTATATGCAGCTCAGCGTCGGTGGCTGCACGCAGCGAATAAACATTATTAAGCAGCGTTGCCATATTTCAAGCATAACACAACATAATCAAATATGATCTAGTGCTGAGGAAAATCGCGAGTAGGGCGGATTTCTGCGATGATTGAGCCATGACTAGCCCGCAGGCAGTAAGCCAAATTCCCGCATCCGCACGTGAGCGTTGGGGGCAGCTGGTACGCACCATCGACCGCGCCCGCCACGATTACTACGATGCTGTAGACACTCAAAGTTCGCTCAGCGATCAGGAATATGACCGCCTTTACCGCGAGCTAGAAGAACTTGAAGACACCTACCCGGCACTGGCCCTGCCCTCCTCGCCAACCCAGCATGTAGGTGGCCAAGGCGCCAATCAGTTTGCCCCCATCACTCACGCTGAACGCATGTACTCGCTGCAAGATGTTTTTAGCTTGGAGGAGCTAGCTCAGTGGTGTGCGCGCATAGACCCAACCGATGAGCTACCCATGACCGCCGAGGTTAAGGTTGACGGCCTGGCCATCTCACTAACCTACCTAGACGGTGTCTTAACCCAGGCTGCCACGCGCGGAGATGGGCGTGTGGGTGAAGACATCACTGCTAATGCCCGCACTATCGCCTCAATTCCGCTAGTGCTAGCCGGCGCCAATCACCCCAAGCGCATTGAGGTGCGCGGTGAGGTGTATTTCCCAAGCGAAGCTTTTGCCCGGTTTAACCGTGAGCGCCAGGAAGAAAATCAGCGCCGCGAGCAGCGCAACCTACAAGCGCGTGAGCAGGGACGTAAAACTGAGCCGCTGCTGCAGATTTTCGCTAACCCGCGCAACGCCGCTGCCGGCTCGCTGCGCCAGAAAAACCCGGCAGTGACTGCCTCGCGGCCACTAGCTATGGTGGTACACGGTTTTGGGGCGGTTGAGGTGCAAGATGAAGCCCAAGAACTGCCGCAAACTCAGCGTGAATGGTATGAGCTAATGCGCTCCTGGGGCTTGCCAGTGTCTAGCTACACGCAGGTGCTAGTGGGGCGCAAACAGCGCGAAGAATATATCGCCACTTACGCTAAGCGCCGCGACCAGCTGGTACACGACATTGACGGTATTGTGTTCAAACTAGACGATGTCCAGCGTCAACGTGAGCTGGGCTTTACCGCCCGCGTGCCGCGCTGGGCAGTGGCCTACAAATACCCGCCCCAGGAAGTGCACACCAAGCTGCTAGACATTGACGTACAGGTGGGGCGCACCGGGCGCGTCACCCCCTTCGCGGTGATGAAGCCGGTGGCGGTAGCTGGTTCTACGGTGGCCCGGGCTACTTTGCACAATGCCAGTGAGGTAGCCCGTAAAGGCGTGTGGATCGGCGACACGGTAGTGCTACGCAAAGCCGGGGACGTGATCCCTGAGGTTTTAGGGCCGGTACTGTCGCTGCGCCCCGAGGACGCCTACCCCTTTGTTATGCCCGCCAACTGCCCTTCTTGCGGCACCGCCTTGGCGCCCATGAAGGAGGGCGACGTAGATCTACGTTGCCCCAACCAGCGCTCATGCCCAGCTCAGCTGACCCAGCGCCTGGTGTATTTGGCCGGCCGTAGTGCCTTTGACATTGAGGGATTGGGGGAGGAGTCTGCCCTGGCGCTGACTCAATCCACTAGTGAGCACCCGCCGGTGCTTACCAACGAAGCCCAGCTATTTGACTTAAAAATTGAAGATCTTAAGCAGGTAACCACCACCCGCACTAATACGCGCACTGGCGTAAGCGAGCAGGTGCCGGTTTTTTACACCAAGCCCACAGCCAAGAAACCTTCAGTGCCGCGTAAAAACGCTATCTCCATGCTGGCTGCCATTGAGGGGGCCAAGCAGCGTCCACTGTGGCGGGTTTTGGTGGCGCTTTCGATCCGGCACGTAGGGCCGACGGCGGCGCAGGCTTGGGCTGCCCACTTTGGCTCTATGCAAGCTTTACGCCAGGCTTCCCTAGAAGAGCTAGCTGCGGTTGAGGGCGTGGGCGAGACCATTGCCCAGGCTTGGCTGAGCTGGCTTGAAGTGGACTGGCACCGCGAAATTTTGCAGGCCTGGCAAGACGCCGGGGTGCGTATGGACGACGCCGAGGGTGAGGCACCTGCTGGCGGCGCTGCGGGGGGAACTGGCGATGACGTCGCTGACGGCGCAGGGGATGGCGCCGCTTCTGAGACGCAAGAGTTGGAGCAAACTCTGGCTGGGCTTACCCTGGTGGTCACCGGCACGCTCTCTGGCTTTACCCGCTCCCAAGCCCAGGCGGCGATTGTGGCTAGGGGCGGCAAGGCTGCCGGTAGTGTTTCGAAGAAAACCGATTACCTAGTGGCCGGGGAGAAGGCTGGCTCTAAAGAACGCAAAGCCATCTCGCTAGGGGTGCCGGTTTTGGATGAGGAACAGTTTGTGGCCCTACTTCAGGGACCGGCCCCCGCCTAAACGCTAGGGGCGGGCGCCGTCGGCGGCTAAAGGGCGGCAGAGACCCAAAGGGGCTGCACCTGAAGGGGCGGGCGCCGTCGTCCCTGCCTGAAGTAACCAAAGGGAGACATAACAAAAATGGGGCCGGGCTTAAAACCCGACCCCATTAGCGCGCTTAGCGGTTTACTAGCGGTTTAGTAGTGCGAAACTACCGTGGTGCCCACGGGGGCCCAGTCGTAAATCCACTTGGCTTCAGAAACTGGCATGTTAACGCAGCCGTGTGAGCCGCCCTCGCCAGACCAGCCGAAGGAGTTACGCCAAGGCGCACCGTGTAGGGCGTAAGAACCGGTGAAGTAGGTGACCCAAGGCACATCCTTGGAGCAGTAATCCCAACCGGCAGTACAACCCATGTCCTGGGCGGCGTACTTGAGGTAGACGTGGTAGGTGCCGGTTACGGTTTCAGTTCCCGGAGCACCCGGAACCATACCCACCGGGCCATGCACCACCGTGGCACCCTCATAGGCGGTCACTGTGGCGTTAGATAGGTTAACGTCAATCCACTTCTCGCCCTCAGCTGCTGGGTAAGCCAGCTTTTCTGCGCCGTTGGCTATAGTGCGCTCTTTCCACTCTGCCTTAGTGGTTTTGTACTCGAACTTACCGGCATAAGCCTTGCCGCTGTTAAGCGAAGTCAGTAGCTGCTCAGAGACAGTAGAAGCGTTCTGGACGTCTTTACCGTCCTTAGCCTCAACCACCACCGTGGCCACCTTGCCGTCAGAGTAAACATTACGTTCACCCTCAACCAGGGTTACCTGTGCGGCTGAAGCCTGCTTGTTAACCCACTTGGTTACCGCTTCCTTATCGACGGTTACGGCCAGATTCTTGCCATCCGTGCTGGGGCCAACCTTGATCCAGGCAGCCTTAGTTTCAGTGTCAGCGGTGTAGGTGTCGCCATCAGGGTCAGTAATGGTGACATCGTTTTTAACGATGGTATTGGCCTTATCAGCGGCAGCCTTAGCTTTGGTGTAGGTAATGGTGGGGGCCGTGTTCACATAAGCCACCTTCACCGAGGTAGAGCTAAGCTGCGCGGCGGCGCTAGTGGCGGCCTGCTCAATCTCCTTAGGAGATAGGCTCTGGCCATCCTTACCAGAGACAACCTCAAAGGTGGTTTCTTCCTCGTTAAAGGTCACCGAAGCATTGACCGGGGCGTTAGAGCCGGGCGGCAAAATCTTGGCGATGTACTCGTCAATCTTGATTGAAGAGCTGGTGGAAACCACGCTTACTGAATTATTAGAGGTAAACGGCGCCGTGAAACGGTTCATGATTGAAGCGTTAGGTGACAGAGCAGCCTTAGCAGTAGCGGCGGCGTCGACCTTAACCCCCAGCTCGCTGAGGCTAGCCTGGCGGTTAACCGCGCCGGAGATAGACACCTTGGCGGCGCTTGCTTTAGAGGACACCAACTTGGTGATTTCGCTCTGAGTCATGCCCGATACATCCTGGCCGGCCACACTAGTGCCGGGGAGGGCATGGTCCGAATAATGCACGGCCCAAGCGCCAGCGCCACCGCCCACAGCTAGTAGGGCTGCGGCGCCCACCAGCCAGGGCCAGCGTCGCCGTTTTTCAACGTTCGCGCTTACCTTCTGTGAACGGTTGAAGAGTTTTATCACTACCGTCAACTTCCGTGAGATTTACACCTAAGTATTGGGGAAGGTGTAAGGGGAGTAAACTAGCTAATAGTTTACGGATCAACTTTATTTTAGTTTAGACCCGGTGCACTTGTCGCCTGTCTAGGGCAGTCGTGCTGCTTACATGTTATGCGCCAAGCAGGCAGGCTGGGATAGTTTTAAGGACACAACTCGCTAACGGCGCAGACACTTTTGTTAAGGCCAAGTAACCAACGGCGCCCTGGCGGGGTTTAAACTTGAGACCATGTCGACAATTTCTACCGCCGAAGTTGCGCGTGTAGCCGCATTGGCTCGCGTTGCACTAACAGACGCCGAGGTTGAGCGCCTAGCTAAAGAGCTCGACGCCGTAGCCTCCTCATTTGCTCGCGTTAACTCTGTGGTCTCCGCAGAAATCCCCGCCACCAGCCACCCGGTGCCGCTAACTAACGTGATGCGTGAAGATGTACCGGGCCCCACCTTGGATGTAGAAGAGCTTCTAGCCGGCGCCCCCGCCAGCGAAGACTCCATGTTCCTAGTACCCCAGATTTTGGGTGATGAGGAGTGAGCGTGAACAGCGAACTTACCCGTCTAAGCGCAGCCGAGCAGGCCGCCAAACTAGCCGCCGGAGAATTTAGCTCCCGCGAACTAACCCAGGCCCACCTAGAGCGCATTGATGCCCTAGAGCCTGCCGTGGGTGCCTACCTAAACGTAGACTACGACGGCGCCCTGGCCGCCGCTGACGCCGTCGACACTGCCCGCAAGGAAGGCGCCGCGCTACCTGAGCTAGCCGGTGTGCCCGTAGCTGTTAAGGACCTGTGCTGCACTCGCGGCCAGGTGACCACTGCCGCCTCCAAGATCCTCGAAGGCTGGGTGCCGCCCTACGACGCCACCTTGGTGGCCAACATTCGCGCCAACCAGATGCCGATTTTGGGTAAGACCAACCTGGACGAATTCGCCATGGGTGGCTCCACTGAGCACTCGGCTTTCCACCGCACCGCTAACCCCTGGGACCTAGAGCGTATCCCTGGTGGGTCCTCAGGTGGCTCGGCTGCTGCCCTGGCCGCCTACGAGGCCCCGCTCGCGGTAGGTACCGACACCGGTGGTTCGATCCGCCAGCCCGCCGCCGTCACCGGCACTGTGGGGGTTAAGCCCACCTACGGCACGGTTTCGCGTTTCGGTGTAATCGCTATGGCCTCCTCGCTGGACACCCCCGGCCCCATGGCCCGCAACGTGCTTGACACTGCGCTGCTGCACGACGTGATGGCATCCTATGACCCGCTGGACTCCACTTCACTGTCTGACGCCCCCCGAGGCATGGCCGACGTGGTGCGCGCCGCCCAGGCCGGCATGGACTTAAAGGGCCTGCGCGTGGGTGTAATTTCTCAGCTCGACGGCGGCGAAGGCTACCAGGAAGGGGTAGTGGACTCCTTCCACCAGGCCCTAACCCTGCTGGAGAACGCCGGCGCCACCATTAAGACCGTAGACCTGCCCCACCTGGAATACGCCCTAGACGCCTACTACCTGATCATGCCCGCCGAGGTTTCCTCCAACCTGGCCCGCTACGACGGTATGCGTTACGGCCTGCGTGTTGAACCCAAGGAAGGCCCGGTCACCGCTGAGCGCGTTATGGCTGCTACCCGTGGCGCCGGTTTTGGTGACGAGGCTAAGCGCCGCATCATTTTGGGCACCCACGTGCTCAGCGCCGGTTACTACGACGCCTACTACGGCAGCGCCCTGAAGGTGCGCACCCTGGTACAGCGCGACTTTGACGCCGCCTTTGCCGACGTCGACATTTTGGTCAGCCCCACCAGTCCGATCACCGCTTACCGTTTCGGTGAGAAGGACGACCCGCTGACCATGTACAAGCTGGATGTAACCACCATTCCGGCTAACCTGGCGGGTATCCCTGGCATGAGCTTGCCTAGCGGTCTTAGCGAAGGCTTGCCGGTGGGCTTCCAGATCCTGGCCCCGCAACGTAAGGATGACCGTCTCTACCGCGTGGGTGCGGTGCTAGAGGCGCTGGTAAACGAACGTGTTGGTGGCGCGCTGCTAGAGCGTGCCCCCCAGCTATAAGGAAGTGCGATGAGCGATAAGCTAATGGATTTCGACCAGGCCGTTGAGCGTTTCGATCCGGTTTTGGGCCTCGAAGTGCACGTCGAGCTGGGTACTGCCACCAAGATGTTCGACGCCGCCCCCAACCAGTTTGGGGCCACCCCTAACTCGCTAACCACCCCCACCTCGGTGGGTCTACCCGGCGCCTTGCCGGTGGTTAACGCCAAGGGCGTGGAGTACGCCATCCGTATCGGTTTGGCCCTGAACTGCTCAATTGCTGAGTCTTGCCGCTTTGCCCGTAAAAACTACTTCTACCCGGACCTGGCTAAGGACTTCCAGACTTCCCAGTTTGATGAGCCCATCGCCTATGACGGCTATCTGGACGTGGAGCTAGAAGACGGCGAAATTTTCCGCGTGCCCATTGAGCGCGCTCACATGGAAGAAGACGCCGGTAAGAACACCCACATTGGTGGCGCTGACGGGCGTATCGAGGGTGCGGAATACTCTCTAGTGGACTACAACCGCGCTGGTGTGCCGCTGGTGGAGATCGTGACTCGCCCCATTGAGGGTGCCGGTAAACGTGCCCCTGAGGTGGCCGCCGCCTATGTGCGCACCCTACGCGACATTTTCCGTGCCATCGGGGTTTCTGAGGCCCGCATGGAGCGCGGTAACGTGCGTGCAGACGTGAACGTGTCACTGCGCGATACCCCCGATTCGCCGCTGGGTATCCGCACCGAAACCAAGAACGTCAACACCTTCCGCTCTATTGAGCAGCACATTCGCTACGAGATTCAGCGTCAGGCCGCGATTTTGGCTGACGGTGGCGAGATCGTGCAAGAGACCCGCCACGGCCAGGCTGACGGTACTACCGCCCCCGGCCGGGTTAAGTCCGACGCCGACGACTACCGTTACTTCCCCGAGCCCGACCTGGTGCCCGTGGCTCCTAGCCGCCAGTGGGTGCAGGAGATTGCTGCCTCGCTACCGGAGATGCCGGCCGCTAAGCGCCGTCGTCTAAAGGAAGCCTGGGGACTAAGCGATGAAGAGATGCGCGATGTGGTCAACGCTGAGGCCCTGGATCTGATTGAGGCTACCGCCCTGGCTGGTACTAGCGGCCAGGCTGCCCGTAAGTGGTGGATGGGTGAGCTGGCCCGTTACGCCAAGGAGCAGGAGCAGGCACTTACTGAGCTGCCGGTTACGCCCGCCCAGATTGCGGCTTTGCAGAAGATGGTCGACGACGGCGAGCTGACTGACAAGCTGGCCCGTCAGGTGCTCGCTGGGGTACTAGCTGGTGAAGGCGACCCGGCTGAGGTTGCTGCTAAGCGTGGCCTGAAGGTAGTTAGCGACGACGGCGCCCTGCTGGAAGCTGTGGATGCAGCCCTGGCGGCTCAGCCCGACGTAGCCGACAAGATTCGCGCCGGTAAGGTAGCTGCCGCCGGCGCAATTGTGGGCGCAGTGATGAAGGCTACGCGCGGCCAGGCTGACGCCAAGCGTGTCCGTGAGCTGATCATGGAGCGCGTACAGGGCTAAACGAAACTGGCTAAACTCCAAGCCAAAATAACGTAGGGGACGTGGCCATGCGGCCACGTCCCCTACTGCTTAGTAATGATAAATAGCTAAAATTGTAAGGATTACAAACAAGCTGGGCGTTTATTGTGGGAAACCTCGCTGCACAGCGGCTAATTAGTCGGACACAATAGTGTCAATGATCGGCATACAGGCTCTAGCCGCCGCCGTCGTTTTGTGAAAGGACTACAAAAATGGCACAGCCCAGCCCTAGCTACACCGTCGCTTTGCGACTACAGGTACCGCGCAGCCAGGCTTCGGTAGCGCAGTTGGTTGACACTGCGGCTTCCACCGGTGCCATCGTCACCGGTGTTGACGTGGATGACCCCAGTGGTGAAAAGGTCGTAATTGACCTAACCATGGACCTGCGCGATTCCAACCACCGCCTTGAAGTAATTGATCTGCTAAAGAACCTGCCCGGAGTGGAAGTTGAGAACGTAGGCGACTCCACCTTCCTGGCCCACATCGGCGGCAAGATTGAAATCGCCGCACGTACCCCCATTCGTAACCGTCGTGACCTCTCGCGTGTCTACACCCCTGGTGTGGCCCGCGTTTGCAAGGCTATCTACGACACCCCCTCCAAGGCCCGTAAGCTGACCATCAAGCGCAACACTGTTGCCGTGGTTACCGACGGTACCGCCGTACTAGGTCTAGGTGACATCGGCCCGGCCGCCGCCATGCCGGTAATGGAAGGTAAGGCCGTACTGTTCAAGCAGTTCGGTGGGGTTGACGCTTGGCCGGTGGCCCTGGACACCAAGGATCCCGACGAGATCGTGGCGATCGTTAAGGCCCTAGCCCCCGCCTACGGTGGCATTAACCTGGAAGACATCGCTGCCCCCAAGTGCTTCGACATTGAGGCCCGTTTGCGTGAAGAGCTGGACATTCCGGTCTTCCACGACGATCAGCACGGCACTGCCATTGTTACCCTAGCCGCCCTGATCAACGCCCTGAAGGTAGTTGGCAAGAACATCGAGGATGTACGTATTGTGCTTTCCGGTGTGGGTGCGGCTGGTTCTGCTATCGCCAAGCTGCTGATGGCTCACGGCGCTCGCGACATTGTTGGTTACGGTCGTGACGGCGCCCTCAATGGTGACAACACCGAGGGTATGAACGAGCACCGTCGTTGGTTGGCGGAGCACACTAACCCCCGTCACGTCACTGGCAGCCTGAAGGAAGGCCTCAAGGGTGCCGATGTGTTCATCGGTGTTTCCTCCGGTAACCTGCTGGAGCCTGAAGACCTAGCGGTTATGAATGAGGGTGCCATTGTGTTCGCTATGGCTAACCCCACCCCTGAGGTGGACCCGATTGCCGCCACCAAGTACGCCGCTGTAGTAGCTACTGGTCGTAGCGACTACCCCAACCAGATCAACAACGTGCTGGCCTTCCCGGGTCTGTTCCGTGGTCTGCTGGACACCGGCATCACCGACATCTCCACTGAGTTGCTGCGTGCTGCTGCCACCGGTATTGCTTCGGTAGTTTCTGAGCGCGAGCTCAGCCCAGTTTACATCATTCCGGGTGCCTTTGATACTCGCGTTGCCGACGCCGTAGCTGACGCTGTGCGTGACATCGCCTGATTTGTCTCTACTGGCTGCCTTTTCGGTTGGCTAAGCGTGGCGGGGCCGTCCCATTGTGGGGCGGCCCCGCACTTTGTTAGGGACGGCCCCGCGTTTGCTTTCTGGTGAGCTAGGCCCTGCCGCGTGTTATCACGTGCTAAGCGGCCCCTAGCTAATAGCTCAGAGCGGTGTTTCAGGTGTGTTTTAAGGCGGCATCGAAAAGTGTGTTGTGGTGCACGTGGTTTTGGGTTGACGGGTGGGGTGTGTGGGGGGCTAAGATAGTTCCCGCTGCCGCGAGGGGCTGGTGATTTTAGCTGGTTCTGGTTGGTGGCGAGGGGATCTTTTCTTCTCATGGTTTTTGAACTGTTGTTGCCTGGTTCATAGCGAGTCAGGTTGACAGGTTAGGGATCGTGGTTGTAAGATTCTCTGGTGCTTTGAGGAAAGCTTGCGGGCCTTGTTGGTTTGTGGGTTTTTCTTGTGGGTGTGTTGTTTGAGAACTCGATAGTGTGTCAAGTTTTTTATGTCTTGAATTCTTCTCCAACGAATGTGTTGTTTGTTGGGGGGTTTTTCTTGTTGATTTCTTTGTCAACTATTATTTTTTTTGAGCTAGTTGTTTTCTGGTTCTTCATGTTTTTTTGGAGAGTTTGATCCTGGCTCAGGACGAACGCTGGCGGCGTGCTTAACACATGC
>ERZ772958.126-NODE-126-length-31788-cov-10.929726_pt1 | contig 31788 bp, 28 predicted proteins | sample MGYA00580681_ERZ772958 | MGnify/ENA primary metagenome ERZ772958 (study PRJEB29015, sample SAMEA2738089) | human oral metagenome | biome: human oral; feature: human-associated habitat; material: saliva | place: China | collected 2275 ...
TACGTATATTGAGAGACGGCAGGATCGGGCTCATCCCCGCTCGCGCGGGGAACACGCGACTGGACCACCACCAGCCAGCACACAATGGGGCTCATCCCCGCTCGCGCGGGGAACACTCTCACCACCAGTTTGTTTAACAGGCTCAACGGGGCTCATCCCCGCTCGCGCGGGGAACACACCGATTTGCTGAATGGGGGTTTAAGCGATGAGGGCTCATCCCCGCTCGCGCGGGGAACACATAGAGCTGTCAGAGGTCACCATCGCCCCACGGGGCTCATCCCCGCTCGCGCGGGGAACACCCGGTCAGCCATGCCACGCCGGCGGCCTTGTCGGGCTCATCCCCGCTCGCGCGGGGAACACGCTGCCCTGGCAGGTCTTATGGCTCTCGCAGCGGGCTCATCCCCGCTCGCGCGGGGAACAACTCTGACTGGTGCGCGACTTACCGATAAATGCCGGGCTCATCCCCGCTCGCGCGGGGAACACGACGGCGTTGAATACGAGGTTGAACTGGTCGGGGGCTCATCCCCGCTCGCGCGGGGAACACCGCGACATCTACATCGAGACTGCCGCTCGAATGGGCTCATCCCCGCTCGCGCGGGGAACACCAAAACCAGACCCGAGACGAAGTACACCATGCGGGCTCATCCCCGCTCGCGCGGGGAACACTGGATTTCGGCGAGTTCTTCGTCGGTCAGTTCGGGCTCATCCCCGCTCGCGCGGGGAACACGGTGTGCCATAACAGAAATATAGCCCTGTGTGGGGCTCATCCCCGCTCGCGCGGGGAACACACTTGCTGACAAGGCCCGACACCCCACCGAAGAGCAAAAAATATTCAGTTTCCACACGTATATAAGGGGATGAGTAGACGACTACTCACCTACGGTGACCCTCTACCACTGGCTGCGGTCATGGTCTCCCCTCCTCTCCAGCGCAAAAAATTCAAGATACAGAAATACAGATTTCTATATTTCTGTATTTCACCCCCGCGTATCCGGGGGGGTATTTATCTCAAGGCTAGGGGGAACCCCTGACAAGATAAGGGGGTGTTTTTGCGCGTGCAGGAAATATTTTTATGTGATGTGCATCATGTGGATAATCTTATCCAGAGTGGGACGTTTAGCCGCGATAGTGGGATGAAAGGTGTACACCTCTGGGATAAACTCTGTACGCTTCTGGGATGATTTGTGTACGCAAGTGGGATGACTTGTACACACCTCCGGGATGACTTGTGTACACCTATCCTGCAAAAATACCCCCGAATTCCTTGAAATCATTGGGGAAAAATCGGTGTTCAAATTTTCCCCCTATAAGTTAACCTATATGACTCCTATCGTCGTCAGACGCGTGCGTGCGCGTGAGGGCTGTGGATATCTCGGCAGCCCTGACGATTAGTGACTGATGACGACGATGACAAAAAATCGCAATCCTGCTTGACAGGCTGTCTGTCCAGGGTCTAGGGTGATTGCAGATACAAAAATGACCCCGCGGTGTTGGAGCACCCGGGGCCGTGGCAGCCCCTAACCGCAACTAGGAACCGCAATGGTCGATTTTAGCGTACCCGCGCACCCTCAGTCCACCCGGACTACCCCCGCCAACACTGACGCTGGCATGACTCTCAGCGACATCCTCGCTGACCACACCGCCCCCACTGGCGGCACTCTCCAGCACCCCCACAGCACCGGGCCGCTGGTCATCGATAGCTACCTCACCAGCACATACCCGTGGATTTTCGTTAACTACTCGCTGCCGCTGCGTGCTACCTCAGAGACCATGTGGGAACGTACCGACGGTGACGTCACCGTCATCCTCGCCGCCACACCCTACGAGGACGCTGACGGCACCACCCAGTACCATCTGCCCTCCGGGCGTATCGCCCGCGAGGTCATCATGTATCTGGTCACCTCCGCCATGATGAGCGGATCGCCCACCATCGAAATCTCACGGACCTGGCGCGGATTCCTCCGTGATATGGGCGTACCCTACAGCTCCGCTAACCGGCGCGCGGTAGAGCGTCAGCTACGCGCCATCCTCAATATGAGCGTCCGCGTCTCGCACCGTACTGCGAATGGCTCCGGCACTAACCTCTCCTCGCGCGCCTGCCTGGTCGGCTCCGGCGAGGACCTGGTTTTTGACCGTGACGGCGTCCTCGATGACGCCTACCGTAGCGTGGTCATTCTGTCGGATGAATTTTTTGATCGTATTGCGGCTGCTCCCTCCCCGGTACACGGCACTATGCGTGTACTCCGGGACTCCTGGCGTCAGATTGTCACCGAAAATCCCCACCAGGCTCTGGCTGGTGACGTGTACCTGTGGCTAGCTGGCCGTATGAGCCGTGTCCGCCGCGAGGTACGTATCCCCTGGGCGGACCTTGCGGCCCAGTTCGGTAGCAGCATGAGCAATGAGCGCCGCTGGCGGCAACAATTCCGCTCCGCTCTGTCGGTGGCCACTAGGGCCTACTTTGCGCCTCTGGGTGAGGGTTTTGACTCGACCGTCTACGTCGGTGAGTATGACCTGGGCTCTCGCAATCATCCCGGTGGTCTGCGTCTGGCACCGGTGAGTGCTGAGCATCGTAAGCTGCTCGGCTGGGATACTCGCCGTAGCCGCCGCACTAGCTCTCGCCCCGCCCCTGCGCGTCAGAAATCGCAGCCTGAGCCTCCTGCCTCGGCAAGGTCTACCTCTGAGATGGTCTCTATCCCCGCTCACGCGGGTGTGGACATCACGGAGCTACGTGCAGCACTCGCTGCCGCTGGTCTGCCGACGGGCGCCATCTCAGACGGTACTCTACGGGTTGCCATCGACACGGTGCTGAGCCGCGCCACCTCTGTCGGTAGCGCCCAGGCTCTAGTGACCACCGCAATCGTGCGTGAGCCTGCCCTGCTGACCGGTACTGAGACTCCGGTAGCCCCTGCTGTGCAGGCTCCTACCGCTCCTGCTACACCCGGTCAGGGTGCGGCTCCTCTAAGCTCGGGCCGTCCCGTCCTGCCTGTGGCACCGTGCCCTGTCCATGGGCAGGACGTGACCGGTCTGGTCTGCCGTGATTGCGCTATCGAGCTGAAGACCGCGGACACTGACTCGACTCTGGCTGAGTCGTGCTGGCGTGCGGTGCGTGCCCGCCTCACTGAGCTGTCCCGCCTAGACGGTGTGGACACTAGCGGTGAGTGGGTCCGCTACTCAGCGCTAGCTGCGGCACACGGTGTCGACGCATGAGGCTCTATACGGTGGACTAGTGACAATGCCTAGCGCATGCGTCAGGTACGTGTGCTATGGTAATCGCAGATACCGGTAAAAATTTTTTGCCCCCGATGTTGGGGGTTACACACACTACAACCACAAGGAGGAGCGAAATGCTCGCTACCGCAAATGCATTTTTCCTGAACGCTGCTGTACTGGCTGGCCCTGTTAACCCGGGTGCCGGTGAGGCACCTCCCGGCTCTGACGGCGTGACCACTATCGTTAAGTGGATCGCTTGGGTTGTTTTCGCTCTGGCGGTTATCGGTGTGCTGGTGACTGCTGGTGCGATGATGATTAACAACCGCCGTGGTCAGGGTGGCGAGCACGCTGCCAGCCTTGGTTGGGTGTTTGGCGGCTGTATCCTGGCGTCCGCCGCGTCCGGCCTCGTCGGTATGTTCATGGGCTAGAAACTTTGCACGGGGTGCACACATGCACCCCGTGACCCTTTTAATCTCAAGCGGGACCCGTTGCCGGGTCCGCTACCCCCACTATTACCCACTATCACTCACTCAAGCTCTCCCCCGCACCGGGGTAGGGCTATCTGGTGTACCCCGAAGTCCGGGGCTGAGAGACATGGAGAGACATCATGGAGAAAAAGTCTTCTGGCGTGACCATTCCCCGCTGGGGTATCGGCATTATCGCTGGTGTTGGTGTGCTGCTGGTGCTGGTGCTGATTGTGCTGATTCCGCGTGGCGGCTCGAGCTCGTCAGCGTCGGGTGGCTCTGGGCCGTCTGCAGGTTCTGAACAGCAGCTGAGCCGTGCTACCTCTTCGATGGCGGCTGGAACTTGTGGCGCTGGTGCGTCAGATGATGAGTCTGTGATGGACGCTGCCCCGAAGGGCACCAAATGGGTGACCACCGATTCAGGCTGGACTGGTCCTGTATCAAAGACCGCGGGTCCTATTGTAGATTCGCCTATTCGCTCCTGCTTTGAACATTCGACTGAAGGCGCGCTGTATGCGGCAGCCTGGACTCTGCTGCAAATCAGTGATCCTGCAGTCTCCAAGCAGGCTTATGAGCAGTATGTCGTCAATGGCCCGGCATGGGAAGCACCAGCTGGGAATGACGCAAAATTTCAGATTGCAGGTTACCAGATTGTGTCTTCCAGTCCCGATCGTGTCACCGTACGCATTGCGATGACTCTAACTGAGCTGGGAACCGACTGGTACAGTGCTGATGTGACGATGGTGTGGCAGGAGGGTGACTGGCGTCTGCGTGTACCAGATAGCACCTCAAAGAACCCGCTTTCGATGACTCAAGTTAGTGATACCGGTAAATTTATCCGCTGGGGCACTGTCTAATGTGCCTGGTTATTTTTCCTACATGCTGGGCTGAAAATGCTGCAAAATCTGCAAGTAAGGGCTTCCTAGACCAGATTGCTGATAATACGGGTGCGGCAATGGCGTCTACACTAGAGACGCTAGGTAGCTTCTGGGTCGCCGTCCCGACCATTCCGCTAGGTGATACTCGGGGTAACGCCTCCGACCCTGTGGCGTTTCTGCAGGGGCACACATGGTGGATATGGTCCACATTAATGGTTTTTAGCGTTCTTTACGCAGCAGGCCAGATGATATGGAGTCGAAAAGGTCAGCCGCTCATGGAGCTTGTGGCGGCCCTGATACGTGCGCTCCTTGCGTCTTCCGCAGGGCTTGGAGCAGTGGTTATCCTCCTGCAGGTCGGTGACAGCTACTCGGTATGGATTCTAGATAAATCTATCGAAGGTGGATTTACTGAGGGTCTTAAGCAGCTGATGTCTGCGCCTGGTGCTGGTGGTCTCCAGATTTTTATTATTGTCACAGGCATCATTGCGATGCTGATTTCCCTCGTCCAAATCTGTCTACTGATTGTCCGCTCGGCGCTCTCTGTGCTGCTGGCAGGTACTCTCCCTCTTGCATACTCTGCGACCAATACCCAGTGGGGTAAGCAGTGGTCACAGAAGCACGCCTCGTGGTTGATCGCGTTCGTACTCTACAAGCCCGTGGCCGCAACAATCTATGCTGCGGCATTTAAGGTCACCGGTAGTGCGCTGACCGGCAAGCTGGAGGGTGTAGCAGAGTCAATCGTTGGCCTCATGAGTGGCCTTGTCCTCATGGTTGCAGCACTCTTTGCTCTGCCCGCTATGATGCGCCTCATTGTGCCCGCAGTCGGTGCCGCCTCCGCAGGTGGCGCCATGTTCGCTGGTGCTGCTGTCGGCGGTGCCGCCTCTGGCGCGGTCAATATGGGTTCACGCATGGCAGGTAAGGGCGGTGGTTCCGGTGGCGGCGGCGGTGCTGCTGGTGCAGGTGGATCCGGTGCAGGTGGTGGCGGCGCCGCCTCTGGTGCTACAGCTGCTAAGGGCGCGGCAGCCGCTAAGGGTGCCGGTGCCGCAGCCGCTGGAGCAGCGACGGCTGGTGTTGGTGCGGCTGTGATGGTTGCTGGCGCTGCTATGAATAAGGCGAAGCAGGCCGGTCAGGCGTTGCAATCGGCGGTGCATGATGCTGCTGGTGAGCAGGCTCCCCAGCAGGGCTCTGACAAGCAAAGTGGCGGCGGCTCTGGCTCTCGTCCGCCTGCCCCCTCTCAGGGTAATGGTGGTGCTCGTGGTAGTGGCTCCAATGGCTCGGCACAGCCTAAGCCTGAGCCGAAGAAACAGGAGAAGCAGGAGAAGCCCGATGGCTCAGCATAGTAGCGAATATGTTGAGCCTACGTACGGTAACTGGAGGCTGCCGCAGCGTGCCGGTATTGGCAGGCTTTCAGGTCTCGCCACTGCCCTGCTGTTTGTCACTATCATCATCACCATCTTCGTCATGCGTCTGGCCGGTATTATCCCCGGCCTCATCATCGGCGTGATCCTTGCGCTGTTCCTGGGGTCCTTTGCCCTGAAGGACAAGCACGGTATGACTTTGATGGAGCGCCTCTCCGAAAGGCTAATTTTCATGTTTGCTCGTCTTCGCAAGCTCAACGTCTTCCGTTCGGGTCCGCTTGGTGCTACCCCTAGCTCTGAGTTCCGCCTGCCCGGTGTAGCTTCCTCTGCAGTCACCTATGAGGGGGTGGATTCGGTGGGTCGCCCGTTCGCGCTGATTCACATGCCTGCCGTTAGCATCTTCTCCGTCTCACTGGCGGTTGAGCCGGACGGTGCAGCCATGGTTGACCAGGCTGATGTTGATCAGTGGGTCGCTAACTGGGGCGGCTTTTTGGCTGAGCTGGGCCGTGAGGTCGGCCTGGTGGGTGCGTCGGTGACCGTGGAAACTTCCCCCGGTTCCGGTATTCGTCTGCGTCGTGAGATTGAGTCGTCCATGTCTGATACGGCGTCGCCGATTGCATCGCAGATGCTGGCTGAGGCTGCTCAGACTTACCCTAGCGGTGTGTCTGAGACGCGTGCGTGGGTGACTTTGAGCTTCTCCGCTGCGGCTCGTGCGGGTATGCGCCGCCGTACCCCGGATGAGATGCTCCGTGACCTTTCCTCCAAGGTTGTTTTCTGGTGCTCGCACCTGGAAGCAACCGGCGCCGGCACCGCGACCCCGATGGTGGCCGGTGAGATTGGTCAGATTGTGCGTACTGCGTATGACCCTGCAGTGGGTCGCTTGCTGGACCAGGCGGCTTATGCTGGTGAGCGCGTTGAGATTGACTTGTCCTCTGCTGGCCCAAGCACCGCGGTGGTTGAGTGGTCTCATTACCGTCATGATTCGGGCGTATCGGTGTGCTGGACGATGAGTGAGGCTCCGCGCGGTGCGGTGTTCTCGAACGTGTTCGCGCGTCTTTTGGAGCCGCACGCAATGATTGGTCGTAAGCGCGTGACGATGCTGTATCGTCCGGTGGATTCGGCTCTGACTGCGGCGATGGTTGAGCAGGATCAGAATACTGCTCGTACCCGATTGACCTCGACTCGTAACGGGTCGGCTCGTCTGTCTGCTGAGCTGGATGCAGCGAATGCGACGGCGGCTGATGAGGCTCGTGGTGCTGGTCTGACCTATGTGGGTCTGGCTGTGTGTGCGACGGTTGAGGATCCTGCAGAGATGGTGGATGCTGTGGCTGTGGTGGAGCAGGAGCTTGCTCCGTCGAGTCGCATTATGCTGCGCCGTGCGTGGGGTGCTCATGATGCGGTGTTTGCTGCGACGTTGCCGTTGGGTGTGGTGCTGGGTCGTCACACGGTTCTGCCGGAGTCGGTGAAGTCGGCGCTGTAAGCCCTGTGATATTGCGTAGACCTGGGGGTCTGTGGTTGCAGGCCCCCAGGTCTACGCAAATCAGTATTTCTGCATATCTGCTTTTCTGTATGGAGGTTTTGATGAGTCGTCGTCGAGTCGTCACCTATAACGCCGCCGAGGCTGACCAGCCTGAAGCCCCGAGCCGACCTGGCCTATTCTCGTCCCTCAAGTCTCTCTTCGTCCCGCCTGCTGATGCGCAGTCGGGGACTTATGGTCGTGTCCGCGGGTACATGATTCCCGGTGGCGGCGCATCGCACCTGTTTGAGTCTCCTCGTGAGTGGCGTGGCTCGACCCGCCAGGTCTGCGGTATGTGGCCGTTCGCGGCAGGCTCGTCCACCCCGTTCTCTGGTGCCCCCATGGGTATCGACATTGATACGAACGCGCCGGTTGGTTGTGACCCGATTGCCTGGTTTGTGGACGGCATTATTAACAACCCGTCCGTCTTCATCTTGGGTCTTCCTGGCTACGGTAAGTCGACGTTCGTCCGTCATATGCTGCTGGGTATGAATGGCCGCGGCATCATCCCTCTGATTCCTGGTGACCTCAAGCCCGACTATGTGGACGAGGTACAAGCGATGGGTGGCCAGGTCATTCAGCTGGCCCCCGGTCGTGGTCACCTGAACATTCTGGACCCGGGCGAGTTGAGCTCTATTGCTGCTTCTCTTCCCCCGAAGACTCGTGAGCGTCTGATGGTGGATGCTCATTCGCGTAAGCTGCAGATGCTGTCTGCGCTGATTTCGATTCTGCGTAAGGGTCATATCACTCCGCATGAGGAGACGATTCTGGATGCTGCTTTGACGTATTTGGAGGAGCATCATGAGGGTGTGCCGGTGGTGCAGGATCTGCTGGATGTGATTGTGGCTCGCCCGCAGGCTCTGCAGGATGTGGCGCTGGACCGTGGTGATGAGGGTCGTTATAGGGATGCGACGGATGCGCTGGTGTCCTCGCTGATGTCTTTGAATGGTCAGGGCCGCTTCGGTGACATGTTCTCCAAGCCCACCACGGCACGTTTGGCGATGGACCGCCCGGCGGTGTTCGACATTAGCCAGATTTCTGACATTCACCGTGACGTGCAGGCTGCTGCACTTTTGGCGTGCTGGTCTACCACGTTTGCATCAGTGGAAATTGCGCACACGCTGGCTGATGAGGGCCTGGCGCCGCGCCGTAACTATTTCGTGGTCCTCGATGAGCTCTGGCGTGCACTGCGTGCTGGTGCGGATATGGTGGACCGTATTGACTCGCTGACTCGTCTGAATCGTCGTGATGGTGTGGGTCAGGCGATGATTACGCACACGATGAGTGACTTGGATGCGTTGGCTACTGAGTCTGAGCGTGAGAAGGCTCGTGGTTTTGTGGAGCGTAGTGGTTTGGTGATTACTGGTGCGTTGCCTCAGTCTGAGATGGCGAAGCTGCGTCGTGTGATGCCGTTGAGTCAGGCGGAGGCTGCGCGTTTGGTGTCTTGGGCTGATCCTGGTTCGTGGTCGCGTATTGCTCAGAATCGGTCGGCTCATGGTGCGCCTCGTCAGGCGCCTGGTGTTGGTAAGTTCATGGTGAAGGTGGGTGGGCGCCCGGGTATTAGTGTGATGGTGCGTCTGACTCAGGTTGAAATCGACATGAACAACACCAATAAGCGTTGGGGTAATGCTGATGGGTCTGTGCATGTGGCTAGTGGTAATGAGGTCACGAATGCGCTGGTTGGTTTGTCTTCTGCTGGTACCGAATCATATGGAAATGCAGAAATGCAGGAATCTGTATATGAAGGTTTCGGTATTTCTGTGCAGGATTCTGGCTTGTCAGAGACCTATGCGCAGCAGGAACCTGAGCAGCCGCCGGTACGTTTCTCCTCAACGAACACGGCACCGGCACCCACCCCGCAGAGCGATCAGTCTCTAGACGAGTCTGCGCACCTCGTCCCTAGCCCGGAAGGATACGGCTATGAGTACTCCGCATAAGCGCGGCTTTAACACTGAAGCGTTCGTCATCTGGGGCATTATTGCCCTCATCTTGGTCGCCGGCATTGTCTTCTACTCCGGCTATGCGGTTGGTGCCGCTCTGACTGGTCAGAGCATTACCGTGTGGAACCCGGTGGCTGCCATTATCGGCGTGATTCGTGGAACCGCGCCCTGGTCTATGGCTTCCACTGTGGTCTCTATCGTGGTGGCTGTACTGCTACTGGTTGGTGCGGTAGGCATTTGGTGGCGCAAGCTGGCGAACAGCACCCCCTCGACGCGTGTGGATAAGGCCGGGTCCATGATGGGCTCTGGTGCTGATATTGCTTTCATGCGTGAGAAGGCGGCGTTGAATGATGCCCGCCGTCTGGGTGTGGATTCGCCGGGTCTTCCGATTGCCAAGACCCTCTCAGGCCAGATGCTGTATTCCGGTTGGGAGAACGTGTGCGTGGACATTTGGGGTCCTCGTACCGGTAAGACCACCTCGCGTGCTATCCCCGGCATCTTGGCTGCCCCTGGCGCGGTGCTGGTCACCTCAAATAAGCGTGACGTGGTGGATGCTACCCGTGGTGTACGTGAGCAGGTTGGCGATGTGTGGATCTTTGACCCGCAGGCTGTGGCTGCTCATCCGGCAACCTGGTGGTGGAACCCGCTCTCCTATGTCACCGATGAGGTGAAGGCACAGAACCTCGCGGAGCATTTCGCTTCTGGCTCGCGTGAGGAAGGCGCCCGCACGGACGCGTTCTTCGACTCTGCCGCGAAGGATCTGCTGGCGGCATTTTTGCTGGCGGCCGCTAAGGATGGTCAGCCCATTACCCGTGTTTACCGTTGGCTGACTCGTGAGACTGATGATGAGGCGGTCGGAATCCTCAAGGATGCCGGTTACCCGCAGATTGCACAGAACGTTGACGGTATTATCTCTGCTCCTGATAAGCAGCGTGGTGGCGTGTTCGGTGTGGCTCGTCAGATGGCGAACTGCTTGACGTCGGCGGCTGTGCTCAAGTGGGTGACCCCGCCTGAAGAGGGCGAGAGGCGCGAAGAGTTTAACGCCCGCGATTTCGTGCGTGGTCGCAATACCCTGTTCCTTCTGTCGAAGGAGGGCGCTGGTACTGCTGGCCCGCTGGTGACTGCTTTGACGGTTGCGGTGGTTGAGGCTGCTGAAGAGTTGGCGGTTGCCTTGGGTGGACGTTTGCGTTTGCCGATGGTGGCGATGCTGGATGAGGCTGCGAACGTGTGTCGTTGGCGCGAATTGCCGAATCTTTACTCGCATTACGGAAGCCGCGGTATCGTGATCTGCACGATTCTGCAGTCCTGGTCTCAGGGTGTGGTTGTCTGGGGTCGTGAGGGTATGCGTAAGCTCTGGAGTGCTGCGAACATCAAGGTGTATGGTGGCGGTGTCTCTGAGACTGAGTTCCTGGGCGAGTTGAGCCAGCTGATTGGCGATTATGTCTACAGCAATGTTTCGGTCTCGAGTAGCCGCCAGTCGGGTTCATCTCGCAGTGTCGATAATGACCGTAAGGACAAGATCCTGGACGTGTCTGACTTGGCGGCGCTGCCTCGTGGCCGTGCGGTGGTCTTTGCTTCCGGCGCGCCTGCGACGATGGTTCAGACGATTCCGTGGTACACCGGCCCGGATGCTGCGGCGGTGAAGGCGTCACTGGCGAAGTATGACCCGGCACAGCAGCTGGCGAATGGAGGTGTATAACGCATGAGTGAGAACGTTGACGCTCAGCAGGAGCAGGGCCCTGCAACGATTTTCCCGAATACAGGCGAGTTCGTGCATTCCTGGCTATTGCAGGCGGTCAACCGCAAGGTTAATAGCCGCGATACGTTCTGGTGTGCCCAGTGGTGGAAACATCCGGAAGCATTGTGTCGTTTGACGGCATTGTGGCTGTCCTGGGAGGCTTCCCGCGAGGACCCAATGGCCCTTTCGGCGTGGTGGCGTGACCACATGGATTACCACATGTCGGTGTTGATGTCTTCGACTGGCCCGTTTAGGTACTGCGAGGATGGGGAGCATAATGCTTCGCGATATTCTCGTGAGGCATTCCCAATTCAGGACCCCCCTGCAGGTATTTTTGACCTGCTAGCTTAGGTATATATGAGGGGCTCACGATACAAATGTCGTGAGCCTCTTTCATGTTAATGAGCGAGTTCGTGCTGTTGGTGCACCTGTCGCTGTACAGTGCGAGCAGGCTTGGCCTGCTGCTGAGGTCCTCGAGACTTCGCGACGGCTACAGCCTGGTGTGGGTGCGTGCCGAGGGACTGATCGTTGAGCTTAGCTGCGTGTGCGGTTTCTGAATCGTAGTGAGCCTCGTAGTAGGCGGCACGTTCACCGCGTACTTCTGCCCGGTCCCACTCATGACCAGCCTGAGCATGTGCTTGCTCTGACTGGTTCTCGTGCTGCTGCGCTTCAGCAGGGTCGTCTGAGTCGAGGGCCTTCTGGTGCTCAGAGTCAGAGACGGTTTCTCGTTCCTGGGCACGTTCTTCAGCCTGATACTGTTCGTAGCGCTCTTCCCAGCCGTGCTCCTTCAGGTACGCCAGGTAGTCGGCGAGGGTGAGCCCGTATTCGTTCTGCAGCCTGTCATCAAGGTGACGGTAGGCTGTGGCGGCATCGGCTCGGTAGGGTGCTTCTTGTTCAGCAGCTGTAGCCCATTCGGCTAGGTCACGGCTGGTTGCGGTTTCCCACCACGATTCTTCCCAGAGACGCGCATACGGAGATGCAGGAATCTGTACATCTGTATTTACAGATTCCTGGGTTTCTGCACGAGCAGCCTGCTGCCTATGGTTCTGCAACGCCTGGCGAATCTGCCGGGCGATAGCCTGCAACTCACGGGCAAGTTCCTGCTCAATGTCAGTGCTGTGGTTGTCGAAGGGGTGAATGCTCATCATTGACCTCACATGGTATCGGTGCTTTATTCCAGATTAACAGAGCACCATCTTGCGTGCCGCCGAGAACGATAAAGGGGTATGGGGTGAGAAATCCGCTAGCGGATTTCTCACCCCATACCCCTTTTTTCTTAGAGCTCAACGCCTCGTTCCGGTGCGGCATGACCTCGACGCGGAGCCTGAGGCTGAGGTTGACCTGTCTGTGGCGTGCCGCTTTTTATCATCATTGACTTGAGTACGCTAAATGAATGCTGGTCTTCTTGGTTGTTTTTTAGTGCTGTTTGATTGTTATTTTCCTGCTTTAACTGAGTATTATTACTTTTATCCATATTTGGAATATTTAGAGAGTCAAGATCCTTGTATGATTTATCTCGAGGCTTAATTGATAGTACATGTAGCTGATTTGCATTCTTGTTAATTGAATAGATAACTCGATAGTCTCCAGCGCGGATGCGATACAAATCTGCACCCGAGTGGGCTAGTTTTCGATATTTGGGCGGAAAAGGTGTCGTTTCTAGGTCCGAAATTTTTGACAGAATCCTTTTATAGTCATGAATGGATCCGCGTCGTATTTTTTTGAGTGCTTTAGCAGGTTGAGAATTTGGATCATATGGGTTATCGGTCTGAGAGCCGAATACAACTTCGTAGGCCATTGTTCTCCTGGAGGCATGGTTGGAAACTGGAAGTTTGGTGAGCTTCTAATTAAATGATACTTCACTCAAAATAACTTGACGTACAGTATTTAAATACTGTACACTATTTAAATAGTTATATATTTAAGTGAGGAAGCAATGGACCAGATATCACTTCTTGATCTGCGTAACAGCCTGGGAGACACAATCACTCGTGTATCCCATACCGGCGAACGAATTGTCATAACCAAAAACGGTAAATCTGTTGGTGCTCTTATCTCCATTGACGATTTAGCGCTTCTGGAAGACCTCGAAGATGAGCGTGATGCTCGTGAAGCTGTAGAACTACTGGCAATGACTAAAACAACCATACCGTTCGCAGAATTCGTAGAGGCCTTGGAAGCCGATATCGAATCCGAGAACATGGATGATAACTAATCAGGTTGAGGTCATTCGCTCATACTGTGTATGGGCGAATGACCTCAACCTATGTAGCGACTCTAGAGATTTAGACCCTTATTAGTCTTGGAGTCGTTTGTTCGCCAGGCTGGTGTTTGGTCATGAACGGTTACCTTATTTGTTGAGCGGCTACCCAGGCCTACCTGGCTCACCCTCAAAGCCGCCAGAGTTTCCTCATCCGCGGCAGGTTCAGGTACACGCTCAGCACGGGCTTCCTGCACCTTCTGCTCTACCGGTGAGAGCGGCTTTGGCTGCTGCTCCGGCTCAGTAACCTTCTGGTTCTTTGGCTGCTTCTGTTGGTTCTTGGCACGTTCTGCCAGACGGGTCGCCTTGGCAACACGCTTGACCTGTTCCAGAACACCCAGCACAGCCTCCGCCGCGCGGGTCTTCTCAGCAGACTGCACCACCACCGGTGCACCATCAGATGCCAGGCGGGCATTATTCACCCGCTGGCTGGCCTCATGAACCATCCCTGCAGGTAGTACAGCTGGCTCACTCTCCGGCACCTTGTACTTCTTGCGCAGTGTGTCAGCCTCACCGGCAGCACGCACCCACGCACGGTACAACCGCTTACGGGTCGGCACCGGACCCAAAGCCTTCACCCACGCCGGAGCCTGACCGGCACGCACCAGACGTGCCAGCTCTTCACCCCGTGCACGAGTGAGCTTGCCAATCTTACGCGAACGAGCACGCAGAATCGTACCCAGTCGGCCCTGACGAACCGCAGGGTGCTGCTCCCAGAACTTATCGAGTGTGTGGCCAGAGACCCCGCCTGAAGTGACCTTCGCCGGATCCACCGCAGCCGGGCCAGAAGGCAGAGACTGACGAATCCTCTGCTCCTCTCGCAACATATCATATAGGGTGAACTGGTGGCCGTTACGGGCACGTTCACCACGCACAATCTGCTCCAGCTCACGCTGATCCCCACTGATTTCCCAACGACGGCGCGTAATCTCAGCGTCCATGTCACCCAGATTTTCCTTAATCTGAGCATAAACACCGGTGGTATCGCCTTCATTCGCGTTGAGCGCCTTGACCGTACGGGCACGCATCGCCAGCAACTCATCCATCTTCACCAAAGCATACGGTTGCTGGAACCACCACGGGTCCTCCACCACCAGACGCTCCTCCACCGGGGCACTCTTCTGCTTCGCCTGCTGCACCAAACGCGCCAGATGCTCATCTGACAACGACGCCAACGGACGATCAGAACGCACCATCTGGGCCTGCTGGCGAATCTGAGCCACACGCCACGCCATGACCGCAGCAGCATCACGCGCCGAAGCCCCTTCATCGTGCAGGGCACGGCGACCATAGGCACGCTCAATCAAATCAGCAGGGTCAAAGCCCTCACGGGCAGCTTCACCCAGCTCATGAGCCAACGCACCCCATGCCTCGGAAGCCAGAACCTCAGCGGCATCAGCAGCAGCGTCAGCAGGCACATGATGAGTCACCATGCCGGAGGCACCATCACGAACCGGGTGCTCAGACACTCGGCCCATGCCCTCGTGCACGGCAGCAGCCATGACCTTCTGCACCGCCAGCTCACTAATGTCTTCATGCTGTGCCACCAAATCAGCGACGTTCTCGTGTTCGGCTCGCACGGCGTCTACGCTCTCATGAACGGTCAAATCACGCTCATACGCGGAGGCAATCTGCTCCAGAACCTCATCACGCTTCTGACCATCCCCCAGGCCGACGTAGAGCGTGTTGCTTTCACGGCCACGGGTGAGTGCCACATAGGCACCGGCACGGTCCGTTGACGAGTCAACGAGTGCGTGTGCAGTGTCCACGGTAGCGCCCTGGGCACGGTGAATCGTTGCGGCGTACCCCAACTCAACATTCTGGGCAGCGTAGGCAGCAGGAAGTGTCACCTTCCCGCCATGCTCAAGATGCTGCACCGTGAGCATACCGTCCTCAAGCCCAACAACTCGCCACAAATCACCGTTCTTCACAAAATCCTGACCGCCATTAACAGTCAGTCGGCGCGCATTCTGGCGGGTCACAACCACATCACCCACATGCGCGCTGGCCTCATTATGCAGAAGCACCGAACCATGCTCAGGGCGCACGTGACCGCGCTCCATGGCATGAGCCTGCGCCAAATCGTTCAGCTTGCCCACAGTCTCATTCGTCGAAGCAATCATGATGGACTGCTTACCGGCAGTGGTGTCTTCACGCCAGGCGGTAAAGACCTGCTCGACCATCACATCAGACTCACCGGCAACAACCCGGCCCTGATCCTTATACCAGTCGAACGGCTTATCGTCTCCCACCAGAGGCGGCTCACGCAACGCCAAGGTCGCCGCCGCCTCATCCGGGTTCTTAAAACGGAACAATTCATCAAGGTGAACGGCCCCAACCTCACGGTCCACTAAACGCAGAGCACCACCAGAACCCACAGCAGAAAGCTGACGGTAATCACCCAAAGCGCGCACCAATGCGCCCCGCTCTTGCGCCAGCTGCAGGATCTGCTGGAACTTCGGGGTAGAGACCATACCGGCCTCATCGACCAGAAGAACGTCGCCAGCACGCAAGTTAACAGGTGCGCCATTCTTCCAGTCAGACAGAATCTTGTCGACCGTATCAGCCTCAATGCCCATTTCTTCACGCATCACCGCAGCCGCTGCGGCAGTCGGCGCCATACCCACCACGCGCCCGCCAGCGGCTTCAATAGCATTGATCGCAAGGCGAGTGGATGAGGTCTTACCAGCGCCAGCAGCACCAATGCCGACCACCAGAAGCTTGTCACTGGTGGCGAACTCGCGGGCCATGTGTTCCTGACCTTCGGGCAGGGTGTACCCCTGTAGAGCCAGTTCAGCGCGACGCTTTTCAGCTTCCACCTCAAAGACTTCAAGACTCGAAGCAGGAATAACCTGCTGGGTTGCCGCGTCCAAAATCGCGTTTTCAGCGGCCAGCACACGCTCAGAGGTAAACAGCTCATGGTTAATCTTCTGGTACTGGCTCGTACCATCTGCGCGCATAAACTCGCGCGGAGTCAACCGCTGGCCCTGCGCGTGCAGGGGCAGCATCTCACTGCTCAGATGCTCACGAATCGAGTTCAACAGGACCGAATCCTGCGTCTCGTTCAACCCCAAATCGCGTGCATAGCGCAGCACCTCAGCGTTCACATGGGTACGACGCCAAGTAGACCGGGACTCTTCCAGGCGCGCAACAATAGCCGCCGCGTGCTCTTGCACGGGCGACTCATACGCCTGCTGACGCTTCGCCTGCAACACCTGCTGCTCATACTCAGCTGATGCCGCCTTCAACTTCTCAGCCAGGGCACCCTCAACCGGAAGGTTCACACCCTGCTCACGTAGCGCGTGCGCTTGCGCCACCCACTCAGCATGCAACTCTTCCAGAGAATGCACCCCATCCTTCGCCGGACGGGTCGCCAACGTCGCCTGCTGAGCCAGCTGAATCAGCTGCTTCTCACTCGGCGCGTAGCCATGCTCTTCAACAAACTTCGCGGTCACCTGCTCCAGGGCGGCACTAATCTCGCCACGGCGCGACGAAAAGGCCCGCACCATCTCATCATCAATGCCGACAATTTCGTGCACGGGCTGCTTACCGTTCAGGGATCGTGCCTCAAACTGCAGACCGGTCAGCTCAGTGACATACTGCTGGACACGGGCGTTATATAGTTCGCTACATTCAACGCCGTACTGGTAGAGCATGCGCCCATCAATCGAAGACCACTGACCATCAACGCCCTGAACACGGTTGGCAATCACGACGTGATCGTGCAGGTTCGGGTCTCCTGCTCGGGAATCCCAGTGACGGAACTTCGTACCAATCACACCGCCAGCAGTGTCAATCTGACGCACACCATTACGGCCGCGGCGGGTCATCACAACGTTCTTCTCCAGATGACGAATCACGTCCTGAATGGCACGCTCATGTGCCGACTCAATGCTTCGGCGTAGCTGCTCGTCCCCCAGGCCCCAGGCAATAGAGACACTTTTCGGCGGGGTGAATACCAGGTCATACCCGGCGACAGCCTTCTGATGAGCCTTAGAATTCTGAGCGACAAACTGTGCCAGCTGTGCATTGCTCGGTTCGATTCCACGCTCGTCACGGAACATCTGCGCGCCAACACGGAACCGGATTTCCTTCATCTCAGCCGTGCTGGGTTCGGCACCATCATGCATGCGGCGGTGACGTGAAACTTCCTCTTCAACACGCTGAGTAAAGTCAGTAGATGCTGCGTAATCGGGGTGAACATGCGGTGCAGCCTGCTCAGCATAGAGGGCTTCTTGTGCCTTCTTACCTGCTCGGTGGGCAGCTTTAATCTCCTCACCAATGAGTCGATACTGGGCTACAAATTCATCACGATCTGCATGAAAGGTCTGACCAGAAGACGTATAACGCTCTACCCAACGTGAGACGGTGGGCTGACTCATCGGGTAACCTTGTGCGGTCATTTCATCAGCAATCTTCTGCTGACTCATCCCCTCATGCACACGACTCAACAGCTCCCAGGCACGTTCAGCGGCCTGCGAACGGTACTGTTCAAGAGCTTCTTCATAGACCTGCTGATACGCTTCAGCCGCTGGTGCACCATGCAGAGTATCAAGGACTTCACCGGTGGAAACAGGGGTGAACTTCTGCCCAAATAGGGCATGCATATGTGCCTCAGAAACCTCACCATCGAGATTCAAAGCTGTAGAAGCTGAGCCAACCCACTGGCCCGGCGGCATGCCATGAACCGTGTAATAGTCACCAATTTCACGGTCTTTTGCGCGCAGCGCATCGCCAGTGGCGACTTCGTTCACGTAGTACTTATAACCGTCGCCAGCACTGAGTTTGTGGACGGTCATCATGGCACTATCTTAACACGAATAACTCAGATTATTCACCTGATTTGTATGATGCAAGAGGTGTGACAAAAAAGTAGTGAGCGTTTCAGCTCCACAGCGTGCGAAGAATGAGCACACACCAGGTGGACAGGCTGAAATGCGGAACGGTTTTGTCCGACACGTTCTGTGTCGCGCTCATCCACAGGCGGCGCCGGTGTGCATGAACTCTCTGCTCTCTGGAGGGAGCGAAGCGGAAGGAAAGAGAGAATCACAGAGCGGTCATGCATTCCAGGCAGCAGAAGGTGGTCAAGCTGTGCACACCTCGTGGGTCAGGGCGCATGATAGAGAGAGGAGCTTGCGGGGTGAATCAATCTGCGGGCTGTCCACAGGTGTGTGCAGGTGAGCAGCTGATGCGTGCTAACTGTGGAAGAGCGAACCGGCGGCGCAGCCGCCGGTTTTTCCGTCACCAGTGACGGAAAAACTCGCGCACGATAGCCCATAGCGTGTAGTATCTAGAGTGAAGAATGTAATGAACGGCCCCAAAAGTTCATGAACATCATTGAGTGCAAGCGCCTAGAACTTCTTACTGAGGTTCTGGGCGTTTGTTGTTGTGTAGGCACTAGGGGGTGTTTGGTGTATCGTGGTGGCTGCCGTGACGGTTTTTCTGAAAATATGGAATCCTAAAGGTTAAACTAGAAGGTAAGAAATACCACTCCTCTACCTCCTTAAAGGAATCACCAATGACTCGCTCACCCCGCACTGTTGCTGCCCGCCGTGCTCGCGAAAACGCTGCCGCTTTTGCAGAACGCGAAGCAAAGCTGCTGAACCTGGCTGAACAATTCTTCTCCCTTGAAGCCTCCAGCCCGGCCGCCAAAATTGAGGCCGAAATCGAAAACCTGGAGAACAAGCTCACCGCATTGCGTGAAAAGCTTGTGAATGCACAAGCAGAAACTCAGCAGCACCTCGCCGCACCGGTTGCCGAAATGAAAGCATTGAAGGTTTCCAAGGACGAGATCGCTGCACGCCTCGGTCTCACCCGCGCCGAAGTGAACGCACTGCTGCGCATCTCTACCACTACCAAGACTGACCCCGAAAGCTAGTACATCGCATGGGTACCGCATACCAAGGCAATCAGAAAAGAAACCTGAAACCCTACGTGCACCGTAGCAAGCGCCGCGGCACCAACGAACGCCAAGGCGTCGACATCCGTGACGTCCCTAAAGTCCAGCCCGGCAACTATTCACTCTTCCTGCTACTGAATCAGGCGTTATCCTACCGACTCTTCTCCACCGGTGAGAACGGTGAACCCATCACCGAATGGGTACAAACTGATTCCCGTAGTACCTTGCGCCTGGTTGCTGGAACCATCCAGCCCACCGGTGCTGATGATCCCCGCCGGATTCTGCCCACCGGCAAGTACGCACGTGCTGCATTCCTGTGGCTTATGCTCGCTACCGCGAAGCATCAGTCACCGAAATTTTCAGCAGAATCATTCCTTGATTTTCTTTACAAGTTCTACTCCCCTGGCACCGCGAAGTTCACCCCAGAGCAGGAAGCTGAAGCTCTTAAGCAGCTCCACGCCCTGCTTGCTTTACAGGTTGAAGCTGTCCTGACTGGCCCGGCCCCGGACGGGAATCTGGTCAAGAAAGCCTACCGCTTTGCTCTATCGTCAAGCGCTGATTGGGTCTACTCCTCCACAGGTGTACCACTGCTCAATGAATCAACGATTGTTCTGGCTCAGCCCTTCTACAACCATTTGGCTACCTTCTTTGTGGTCACCGGAACCGGGCCCGCCCTGATTCAGTTGGCGGATAAAACTCAGTCGCCGTTCACCCTGGATGCGCTCATCTGGTTCTCGCATTTCGTCTACCAGGCGAGGTTGGGCCAGCGGTCTATTGGGCCGGTGAGCTGGGACCAGCTGCGTGAAATGTTTGCACCGGATCAGACGGATACTCGCTTCTTGAAGCGGGTGAAGGCATCAGCATTTGAACTGGCCAAGCTGGATAAGCTGATGATGCTTTCAGCCGAGGTTCTAGAAGGTCGTGGAGAATACGGACCCGTGCACGGGCTCATCTTCCACCCGGTACCTTGCGATGCGTTCCATAAGAGCGTCATTGATAGCCGCTAGAGCAACAATAAAGAGGGGGTCTAATACACCTGGTATATTAGACCCCCTCTTAACGTGTTTAGAAAAGCTGGGTCTGCCCTTCCATGACCATTCCGCGGCCTAGCCGATCTACGGCATCTTGGTCATATCCATGAGCTAGGGTGAATTCGCGAAGGGCTCTGGAGTCTGCCGCGCGTTCAGCTCGACTACGGCGCAAGAAAGCTAAGCCGTGGAGGTTGTCGCGGCCACGCGCCGCGCGTTCCCTCATATTCTCGGCGTGGTCACCTAAGAATAGGTGTGAGCCTGCGCCGTTCTCGGCACGCACACATAGCGGGTTGTCACACAGATGAGTGACCATCTCAGCAGCTTCTACCTCGTCGCTGCCGAACGCAACCGTGGCGGCGTATCTGTGGGCGCGCCACATCTTCTCGCCTGCCTCCGTGTTCGGGTCTTTGACCCAAAACCGCCCGTAGCCATCAGCGCCGATAGCTCCAACCCATATCCAACACGCGCCAGGCGTCTCGCCCTTGACGACTTTCTCCCAGAAGCGGCGGGCCTCTTCGCTCGATTTAGCCTGCATCGGTGTACTCCGCTTCGCCGTATTTACCGATAAAGTCAAGCACCGCATAGACGGTGTGGCGGCTACATCCCATTTTGCGGGCGATAGCAGTCTTGGGCACACCCAAAGCATCCAGCCTGCGCACTTCGCGCGCTTGCTCAGGCGAGAGCTTCGGCGCGCGGTCATACTTTCCGGCCGCCCTGGCTATCGCAATGCCCTCAGCTTGACGCTCACGAATAATAGAGCGCTCCAGCTGCGCAACGGCGGCAAGAATCGTCAGCATGAACTCACCCTGCGGGGTGTCAGTATTCAGCGCGGGGTTATCAAGGAACTCAACCTGCACGCCCCGATCTTTGAGGCTCTGGACAATATCGAGCAGGTCGCGAGTAGAGCGCGCGAGACGGTCGGCACTGGTGACCTGCAGGACGTCACCCTCGCGAAGGTAACGCATCATCTCCTGGAACTGGGGGCGATTCTCGGTCTTGGCTGCACTCACCTTCTCGACGAAAATTTTGTCGCACTCGACCTCGAGTGCCTTCACCTGGCGGCTCACGTTCTGATCTGTGGCTGAGACGCGGGCGTACCCGACGATTTGGCCGACAAATTCCTTCTCTTCTTGTTCCATAACCCCCGCTTTACATCAGGCTTGTCTGTCAGGGTCAATTTTACCGTTGGATAGACAGTGAAACACCCCGCCTCGAGGTACTGCGACGGGGTGTCTGCGGGGGCATACCTTGAAGACACACAGAGGTGGGGTGCTCAAGATGAATATCTTGAGCACCCCACCTTCTTTAGTCTCCGAGTCCTTGACCAGATTCGCGGTTCAACCCGTGGTTGATGCTTCGGTTAGGTGTCTGGGATGTCTGCTGCTGACTCGTTCCAGTAGGTCCGTTATAGCCGCTCATAATCTGCTGGTAGATTTGCTGCGACTTCGCGGTTTCCGTATCGAGTGGGGTCTCATGCGGGGTTTCGCGTGGTGTCGCGATAACCTCAAACATTTGGTGTAGCTCTTCAGGGTGTAGCTCTGTGGACCCCCTATCTGGTCCACTAAACATTGAGCGCTGGTTCCAAATCTCAGTACTCACACGGTCGTAGTCGAGCTGGAAGTTGCTCATTTCTGCGACATGATCCATGAAGACGCGGTTCGTTCTGCCATTGCCCTCGCGGAAGCAATGGGCATAGTTGAGGTTTGCGAACACCTCAGAGGCGGCTTCAGCGAATTCCTTCCGGTTGAGGCTTCCCCACTCCGTTGCCTGAATTTTATGGATTGCCTCATCTAGAAAGTGGTCAATACCCCCATTCTTCGCATCTGCAAAGACGGTCATGTTCTTGCCCATATTGACGGTGCGGTACTCCCCTGCCCAGTCATACACGTCTTGAAAGAGGTAGCTGTGGATGGCTTTGAGGTGTTCCGCATCGTATGTGTGGGGTATGAGCTGCGGGTTCTCTTTGAGCTGGTTACCCCAGTATTCCGTTGAGTTGTATTCGAAGAGCGCCAGGACTCCAGGGTCGGTTATTTCAGGGATGTTCCGCATAACTTCGTTGTGCGGAGGGGGGAAGAAGTACGCTTCCCATTCCTTGTTACTCACTGTTCCTTCGCCTTAGCTTCCTGGAGTGCTAGGGCTTCTTCCAGAATGAGCTTACGGTATTCTTCTCCACTGATACGGCCTAGCTTCATGTCGATGAAGCGTGCGACTTCTTCGCGGGTGTGCTTGCGTCCTTCGAGCCAGGATGAGGCGAGGACGTTGATAGCGTCTTGGCGCTGGTCTGCGGGAAGCTGCTCGAACAGTTCCGGGTACCGGATATGCAGGTCGAAGTATTCTGCCATGGTAGTTTCCTCTTCTTAGTCGTCGAGCTGGTTGATGAACTCGAGCAGTAGGTCAGTCATGGTCTTGCCGGTCATGGCTGCATGTGCCTTCAGGCGGGTGTGGGCGCTGGCCGGTAGATTAAGGGTCAGTCGCTTGATGGGCTCTTCTACTTCCCCGCCGTTCTTAAATGCCTGTTCGAAGCTGGCGCGGTTCTTCACGCTCTTCTCAGTGCTGGCGGGTACGGTGATGTTGAGCTTCTTCTTTGCGGTTGCCATTAGGATTCCTTTTCAAGGCCGATGAGGGTGATGAGTTGGGCAGCGACGTCGTCGTATCCGGCGAGGTCGTCGGGGGTGAGGCCGTAGCTGGCACGCACGGACTGCTTGGGGCGGATGGAGGTATCGAAGATAGTAATGCCGGATTCTTCGAGCAGTTCCTTGGTCTCACGGAAGAGCACGGTACGCGGGTCTGCAGAGGTGAGCAGTACGGCTGCAGGCTTACCTTCGGGGATGGAGGCAAGGGTTGAGAAGACGCGGGTGATATCCAGGCCAGCGGGTGCTGCCGGGATGATGAGCGCGTCAGAGCGCTGAGCGATCGCGTTGAGAATGGATTCGTTCAGCGGGGGCGAGTCGATGAGGGTGACTTCGGCGGTGGTGCGGCGCTTCTTGAGCTGTGGCACGTTCACGGGTGAGACCTCGAACGGGAATTCGCCGCCGTTTTCTTCTGCGGTGAAGGCCCAGTCGGTGGCGGAACCCTGGGGGTCTGCATCCCAGACTTCGACGCTGTAGCCTGCATTGGTGAGGGCGTGGGCGAGGTAGACGGTGCTGACGGTCTTGCCGACGCCGCCCTTGGCGTTGATGATGCCGATGATAGGGCTCATGGCTTCTCCAATCTGTTTCTCTGTATATACAGTTTAACAGAAAAACAGAAATCTGCATATGAAGATTTAGGTATTTCTGCACAGTATTTGCCCTGGTCAAGACATAACTGAAAGGGGCGAGTGAACCGTGATGGTTCACTCGCCCCTTTCAGTTAGGTGCTAGGCGTTAGAGGTCTTTCGGCGGACAGACCACACGCCGGCGGCACCGGTGAGGATCAGCATGAAACCGCCGATTGCGATTCCGCCAGTCTCGGCACTGACACCGGTGTATGCCAACTCGTCACGTGCGGGTGCCGTGGATTGAGCAGACGGAACAGATGCAGGGGATTTCGCATCTGCAGCAGACTGAGTTGATGCGCCCTTCTTACCCTTGGGTGTCTTGGCGCCCGGTGCTTGCGGGGCGATGCCTACCTCGTCATTGCCGGTTACTGCATGGTCTCCGCTGCCTGCAGGGGACTCATCAGGCGCTGAGGTTGCGCGGGAGTGTGCCTGGGCGTCCTCGGGTGCGATGGGCACCTCGGTGCTGAAGACCTCTGAGTTATCCGGTGCCTCATTGTCTGCAGTATCTGCAGGTGCTTTCTGGCTCAGCTCGGGGGAGGGGGCGATGACGACTTCAACCTCGCCGGGGGTTTCAGTGACCTCGGGTGCCGGGGTGGAAGGCTCCGGTTCCGGTTCGATAACGGGTGCGGTGTCTTCAACCGGCTGGTGGTCTGCGGGGGTTTCGTCGCGTTCGCTACGTACCGGCTCGGGCTCGGGGTTGATGGGCACGTCAGTATTACCCGGTGTCTCAGGTTCGGGGGTGACCGGTTCAGGTTCCGGGTTGATGGGTACGTCGGTATTGCCCGGCGTTTCAGGCACCTCATGGGTCGGCTCAGGGGAGGGCGCGATGACGACTTCGACTTCACCGGGGGTGGGGGTTTCCTCGCGGGGTTCGGGGTGAGTCGCCTCCTGTGCAGGTGCTTCAGGTTCGGCGGGGGTTTCTGCTTCGGGGGTGGGGCCTTCTTGCGGTGCAGTATCAGCGGGTGCTTCTGCAGGCGCTTCCTGTGCTGGTTCCTCGGCGGGGGTTTCCGCTTCGGCGGGGGATTCGGTGACAGGTTCGGGTGCGGTGGCGGGCTGGGTGGCTGCGTTACCGGCACCGTTCTTGGTGATGAGGGCGACGGTTAGGGAGCGGGTCTGGTCGCGGTTGGGGTGGCCGTTGTCACGGATGGTGATGGATCCGCTTTGGGTGGGTGTTTCTGCTGCGGTCGCTGCGGTGCAACTGATGGCGCCGGCTGCGGCGGCGAGGGTGAGGGAAGTGATGAGCGCCTTGCGGTTCACTTTTTACTCCTCTTAATTAAGGGTTGATAACGATGCTGTGTTGGTCGGGGCTGACGGTGACGCGGTGTCCGTCTGCGGTGGTGCCGATGACCGGGGTTTCGGTGGATGCGGTGTATCCGTTGGGGGTTGCGTTGCCGGTGGTTCCGTCACCGAATTCGAGGGTGAATCCTCCGGTGGGTCGGCTTGTGACCTTGGTGGGTGCGGCTGGCAGGGCGTAGGATCCCTCGGTGGTGAGGTAATGGACTTGGCTTCCTGCGATGGCGATGGTGCCGGTGCCGTCGATCTTTACGCTGTCGGCTGCTCCGGTGATGTCGATGGTGCGGCTGACGCTGTCAGATTCTGGGGATTGGAGGGCGAGGACGTCTTGCCCGCTGGGGGTGTGCCAGAGGGTGATGACCTCACCGGTGGCGGTTGCTCCTACCCAGCGGGTGAAGGTTGCTCCTTCGGCGGGGGTTGCTACGGGTCGTGCCGCGGTTTCGGTACCGTTGGCGGTGGCAGTGATGATGGTGCCGTTGCCGCGGGTGGATGCCCAGATGCCGCTGCCTTTGGAGGTGGCAATGAAGGCTGCACCTTCAGCGGGGGAGCGGTACCGTTCGGTGCCATTGACGCTGATTTTTTGGACGCTTCCAGGAGTGGGGTCGTTGCGGGAGATAATGACGGGTTCTCCAGCACGGGTGATGATGGTTTGTGCCTTGGCGGTGATGGCATTGATGCTGGAGAATTTTCCGCCGGACCAGAGGAAGTAGCTGCCGGGTGCGGTGTAGAGGAATCCGTCACTGGTGGGGTGGATGGTCAGCCCAGCTGCTTCGATCTTGATTTTGGTGAGGTCGGTCTGGCTGACGAGGGTGCCTTTGGTGGCGTCGACGACGTAGAGGGTAGTGCCGTCAACGTAGGAGATGCGCTGTCCGTCGCCACTGAGTGCACCAGCGGTGTAGGTGCCGTTGTCGAGGGTGAGGGTGATTCCTGCCGGGGTGGTTGCTGTGGTGGTGGCGGGTTGGTTGAGGGCGTTGACGGTTGCGAGGGCTCCGCCGCCGAGGCCGAGTGCTAGGAGGGCTGCGGCGGGGATGAGGATTACTTTACGTCGCCAGATGGACGGTTTTTCAACTTCCTCGGTCACAGTTTGGAGAGTAGGCTCGCCTTCTGGAGTGAGGGTGTAGTAGCTGGTTTTGGTGCCTTCTTGGACGTGGATTTTGACGTCGCGGCCGAGGGTTTGGGCGAGGTGGGCGCAGTGGCTCCAGACGTGGGTGAGTGCGGCGTCGGTGGTGGTGTCTTGGAAGGTTCGGGGGTTGTGGTCTTGGATGGTGAGGGTGATGATGCCGTCGGTTTCGACGGTGGCGTCGATGCGGGGGTAGTCGAGAGCGTCCATATTACTTACTTACGGTTCTTCAGCTTGTTGTTGACGTAGGAGTTGAAGGCCTGAGGCTCGAGGATGTGCGAAGCTTTCCATTTGTTGGGTCGTTCGCTGGTGCGGTGCAGGCGCACGTAGTATTCGGGGCTGATGCCGCCGTCGACCTTCACACGGACGGTGATCCAGTAGGGGTTATCGCCGCCGGGGATGTCGTTGGTGGGGTCGTGGGTGATTTCTGCACCCGTGACGCCGTTTGCCTTGAAGACGTCCGTGGGGAACTTGGAGTCGTACTGGTTCTGGAGTTCAGGGTCAATGAGCGGGAAGAGATCTGCTGACCATTCCTTGTAGGGCTTGCCGCTAACGTAGGCGGCCACGATAGCCTTTGCAGCATCGATTGCGCGGGTGCGGTCTTCGTCGGTGATAGTCCTCAGAATTGCTTCGCTGGAGGGCTGCTGGGGACCACCGCCAGCTCCCGCCAGGGGTGAGGGGTCAAGGCTCACCGTCGGGGGTGAGGGGTCAAGGCTCACCGTCGGGGTCGGGGTTGCACTAGTGGGGCTTACCTCGGTGACGGTGGGGGTGTGGGTTGCGGTGCTGGGTGCAGGCGCGGGTGCAGTGGTAGTGCTGGGGGTATGGGTTGCGACGGGGGAGCCGGTGGGGGCGGCGTTGTCGGTGGATGCGGAGCAGCCGGTAGCAAGCAGGGTGAGGGTGGCGGTGAGTGCGGTGGCTGCGGTGAGTTTGCGGGTCATGGTGGTGCCTTTCTTAGTGGCCGGGGATGTAGAGGAATGCACTGACGGCGTTGTTGGATACGACGCGGGTGTAGTACTGGTGGTCGTTGGGGGCGCCGAGGCCGTTGTAGCCTTCTTCAACGAAAGTTCCATCGTCGCGGACTTCCTTGACGACGGCAACGTGTCCGTAGGCGGCGGAGGCACCGGCGGTGCCGGGGGAGTAGTAGACGATGGCGCCTACAACGGGTTTGTTGCCGATTTGCCACCCCTGGTTGATCCAGTGTCCTCGCCAGACTTCGGCATTGCCAGGGGAGTGGAAAGTAATATTTTCAGCATTACCGCCGGTTTGTTGGGTGACGCGCCATGCGGCGAAGGCTACGCACTCACGGGGGAGTGCGTTGGTGGGGTCGGGGGTGCTGGGGCAGCTGGTGTAGGCGGCGTCGCAGTGCGCCATGTCCTTCCAGGGGTAGTCATCACCGGAGTTATCTGTATTTACAGAATTATGGTTTTCTGCATTTGAAGATTTCTGGTTTTTCTTGTCTTCCTTGCACTTATCCTTGTCAGATGCCTTTTTAGCACTCTTCTTCTCTGCCTGTGCCGGGGTGGAAGCGCTGCTAGTGGACTCAGGGGTTGCCTTATTGGCGGCGACGTTGCTCAGGGAGGGCTGCTCGTGACCGGTGGGGTAGTCGGGGATTCCCAGATCCTTGATGAGGGTCTGGTATTGCTGCCAGTGTGCGCGGATTGCGGGGGCGTAATCTGCGTTTTCTGAGGTATTCCAGCCACCAGATTGTCGAATGACTGCGTTGGGTCCTGCGTTGTAGGCGCGGAGGACGTTGTCGATTTCGTCGCCGCCTACGCCTGAGTTGCGCAGGATTCGTTTGAGGTCGCCCATGTAGCGGCCCATTGCTCGGATTGCGTCGCGGGGGTTGAAGGGGTCACCGTCACCGCCGTAGGACGGCCAGGTGCCGGGCATGAACTGGGCCAAACCCTGCGCGCCTACGCCGGAGACTGCGTTGGGGTCCCATCCGGATTCTTGGTGGATGGTGGCTGCGATGAGGGAGATGGGGAAGCCGCTGAGGTTGGAGGCCTCTTGGAGCTCTGGCAGGTATTCCTTGATGGTGTCGCCGCGGTCGCCGATGCTGGTGACGGGGGCTGCGGCGGGGGCGGAGGCTTGCTGCTTATTGTCGCTTCCGTGGCCGCTACTGGGAGTGCAAGCTTTTGCGCCTGCTCCGCCGCCGATGACGAGGAGGAGTGAGAGGATGAGGCCGAAGACGAAGATGAAGGGGAGGGCTATCCCGAGGGCACTTTTTTGCATGGTTTTGTGGCTCCTGGTGTGTGGAGGAGTGTGTGTGGTTGGTGTGAGTGATGTTGTGTGCCCTTGGGGTCGCCCCGTGTGGGGTGGCCTTGCGTCTTATTTTAACAGGGGGTGTGTGGGTTTTAAAGCTGGTTGGTCACTGGGGGTGCAGCGTTCGGTGTTGCTGCACCCCCAGTGGTGTGTGTTTTAGAGTTCGAGTCCGGGGGTTGGCGGTTCGGGTCGTCGTGGGCTCGGGGGTTGTTGTTGAGTTTTTGACAGATTTCTTAGCGATGCGCTGATGGTTCGCTGATTGATCTCGAGGAGTTGTGCGTTTTCTGGGTCGAGTGGCTGGGTTGGTTTCTCGCTGGTTTTTTCATTTTGTGCCGCGTTTTGTTGAGCTTGCCCGGTTACCTTTGGGCTACCTGTTTTGGGGGCTTCTTTTTCTTTCGTGGTTTTTCCGTAGAGGAGCTTCATCTGATGCCGTGTTGCTTGGGCGAGATTACGGGCATTATCGGGCAGTTGGGCAATGAGCGCTGGCGTAGTTGCAATGGTTTTTTCGACGTGCAGATAAGACCGTTGCTGCGGCGTGGTTAGCTGTTTATTGAAGACAGATTGCGCGAAGGCGACATCGTAGTTACCTCGTGCAGCGCGGGATTGATTGTATCCCTGTATGAAGTAGTCGTGATCTCGGGGATTGTCCTTGACATTCTTGGCTGGGCTACGAGATTCATTGCTGGGCATCATTGATTTTGAGGCATCGGAAATATGGACGGCTTTGTTACGAGCTCCACGTGCAATATAGACGTGATCGATGGTTCGCAGGATGGGAATTTCGGGTTCTTTGTAGGGTTCAGGATTTTGGGAGTACTGCGGTCCAAACTGAATGGGGTGGAGGCTGTATGCGTCGAGGGTTATTTGTTTGATGTCTGCTTGAGTGAGGCGTTCTGCTTCACCGTTGATTTGCATACGTCGATTGCCCCAACCGGTGCCGTCGGGCACGATAAGGTTGGGGTCGATACTGGGGCTGATGTGGGTGTAACTAAAGGATTTAGGGAGTAGGCCAGTTTGCTTGAGTCGTTCGATTCCTTGCTTGTCGTATTTGTCGAAGTCTTGTTCTTTGCTCTCTTTCTTGGATTCGTTGTCTTTTACTTCTTTTTTGCTCTCTTTCTTGGATTCGTTCTCTTTTGCTTCTTCTTTGGTGTCAGTTTTTTTCGCATTTATTTTAATGTTGCGTGACTCAAAGACGACAGCAATTCCTGGGTATTTTTGATTGAGAAACAAAAGAGCTGGGGCGAGGGCGCGACCTCGTGCCTCTTCCATACTTTGTTCGAGCTCTGCTTTGTTGGAAGAGTGGGGGATGTAGTAGTCAGTGAAGAGGTAATGCTGCCCGGCCGGCATGTTTCCAACGGTTGCTAGGAGTTTTGCGTTGTTTCGATCAGTGAGCCAGGGGCGATTAGGAATGTTCCCTTTATGTGCTTCAGTGAAGTGGTAGAAAACTCGTGGGTATTCTTCATTTTGTGCCCCTGAAAGTTCAACCATGTCATAGAGGTCTCTCATGACGTTTTCTCGGGTGGGGGCGACGCGGTTGGCTTCAAGGACGAATGCGGAGATGGCATAGAATCCGTGTTTTGAGTCTTCAGGTTCGAGGTAGGTTTCATCGATGTAAGCGATGTGGCTAGCTTTAGAATTGTCCTGCATCCATTGTTCGTATTTTTCCAACTCTTCACGGTAGTAGCGTGATGGTCGGGAATTGCTGAGCCTACGGTGGTAGGCACTGGATAGTCGGTTCCTATTGCGGCGGTTGGCCATGAGGTTGATCTTTCTGTTGACTTATCGGTGTGTATTTGTTATTGTAGTTGCACAAGTTAAAACCTGTCTCGTACGCTCTGCGACTGTATAGTTGCTACTCGCCATATATGGCGGGTTCCTATCAGACTTGTTCTGGGTAGGGGGTGGAAAGGATGGGGCTGCGGGGGGGAGCCTGAATGGCCGAAGCCGTGGAACTTGTCATGGGTATGAGGCGTGGTCCCAGTAGGGTAGCGCCTCATAACGCTTTAAGGGCGGACCTTTAGGGGTTCGCCTTTTTTGTTGTCTTGAGGGCGGGAATCCATCACCTCATGCAGATATGCAGAAATAAAGATATGCAGATACGGGTGGTATAATGGAGGGGCACTCAATCTAACTTAGGAGGGCATTATGGATGCCGGTATGTATTATGTAGCTCAGGCTTTTGCGGATGCTACGCCGGAAGAGTCACTGAAGTTCGTTGAGGCTGGCATGAACCTCGCCGGGCACGTCGTCACCGACCCTCACCTCCAGGAGCTCCTACGCCAGTGCGCATACGGTGAGATTTCTCCTGAGGAATGCAAAGCAGCAGGAATGCGTCATATCCTGAGTCATGCGTAATGGCGAAGCATTACGAGTGGGGCGACTACTATATTCCCGGAACGCGCGTCCTCCGGAATCTTTTTACCAGCCCCGGAAAACCGTATGGTGAAACTGACCCCGCTATACTCAAGCAGCTCGAAGAGTTTACGGTGTCTATGCGTATGGGTACGCTCGCTCGGCAGCCTATCCGCGGTAATTTTGATTTTGCTCATATGAAAGCGATTCATAAATTTCTTTTCCAGGATGTGTATGAGTGGGCTGGTCAGGAGCGTACCGCCCCCAGTTTTTGGGATTCACGTATGAGCAAGGATGGTCATAGGTATTTCCCGGCGGGTGAGCCGATGCTGGAGCAGGCCAATCGGCTCTACCGCGGGTTAGCGGCTAAGAACTACCTGGCGGGTCTTTCTTGTGAGGAGTTTGTACGTGAGTATGCCGAGCTGTGGAATGAGATTAATGTAGTACATGCATTCCGTGAGGGGAATACCCGTAGCCAGTTTGTGTTTTTTATTCAGCTTGCTGAGCATGCTGGGTATCAGCTGGATGCTGATGCTTTTGCGGTGGGTGAGCCTTTGCGTGATGAGTTCGTGGAGGCGCGTTTTGAGGGTCAGGATACTGGGCGGAGTGATCGTTTAGCTGAGGTTCTGAGTAAGGCGATTAAACCGTTGCCTCCTATTGCTCGAGATGAGCCAAAGGGTTCTGGCATTATTTTGGACAAGGATTCTGCTACGTCTTTGGGTGTGGATGTAATGAGTATTGTTCCGACTGTCGATGGTGACGCGGGTTAATGGTGTATGAGAGGGGTGAGTCTCCGGGAGGAGGCTCACCCCTCTGCTCATCCCCGCTCACGCGGGGAACACGAAGGTGCGGGGGTTGTGGTCTTGGATTTCAAGGGCTCATCCCCGCTCACGCGGGGAACACGCCGTCGCATTCATCCGCGATACCACTCTCTGGGGCTCATCCCCGCTCGCGCGGGGAACACTTGGGTATCGGCCCTGTCTCTGACACCACCAAGGGCTCATCCCCGCTCACGCGGGGAACACACAAGTTCTTCCCCATCATGCTCGCCCCATCTGGGCTCATCCCCGCTCACGCGGGGAACACCCTATTCGTGACGCCCCTAAAGTTCAGCCCGGCAACTCATCCCCGCTCACGCGGGGAACACTGCTCGTACGTATATTGAGAGACGGCAGGATCGGGCTCATCCCCGCTCGCGCGGGGAACAC
>ERZ772958.134-NODE-134-length-30600-cov-8.486692_pt1 | contig 30600 bp, 42 predicted proteins | sample MGYA00580681_ERZ772958 | MGnify/ENA primary metagenome ERZ772958 (study PRJEB29015, sample SAMEA2738089) | human oral metagenome | biome: human oral; feature: human-associated habitat; material: saliva | place: China | collected 2275 ...
AGTCTGATCAGCTCACTGTCGAGTCCGGCCTCGGTGACCCCGGCGCTGCCCGCACACTCGCCACACCAGAAACCAACTACAAGCGAGAACGCGGATTCACCCCGACTGGCGTCGGACTCGATTCGTCCAGGCCTCTGGACTCGCGTATACCCGGGTACGGGTACGGGTACGGGTCGGAAGTCCGGGTAGGCAGTAGGGAACAGGAAACGGGCCGGGAGCAGGTCGGGCAGGCAACCGCCTTACCTGATGCAGGCTCGAAAAAGCGCAAACGAAGGAGAAGGAGTAGGAGATGACTGACGAGCACGAACAGGTGCTGGACAGGATTGAGGACGCGATAGGTGCTCTGGTTGCGCAGAAGCACGGGCCGGGAAGGCTGATCGGGGCCTGGGAACTGATGATTGAGACGATTGATCCGTCTAGTCCAGACGTGACAGCCTGGATGACGGACGGGCGCGGCTCGATGCTGGCGCGGCGCGGCCTTATCGAGGTCTGCCGTGATACGTACAGGGGCGACATCGAGGATGTGGACTGACGATGACTGGTGAGGTGTGCCCGGTGACGGGAGAGCCGCTGCTGCCGGGAGAGTATCTGTCGCGGGGTGGGGCGGCGCGTCTGAGGGTTGCGACTCAGTCACTGCCCGGACTCATGGCTGATCTGGCGTACATCGCGTCTCGGAAGTCGGTTCCGGAGGGTGGCGGGTCGAAGGGTCATTCGGTGTCGTCGCCGCCGCTGCGGCTGGCGCTGATGCTTGAGGTCGATGAGATGGCCTCTGCGTTGCAGACGTGGGGCGATGAACTGATCCGCCTCGTCATGGGGCCGAAGTACTGTGTGCCTGCGAGGGATTGGCGGATGGTCGCGCAGCTGTTCGCCGCGCACGAGGACCGCGTGCGGCGGTGGCCTCTGGCGGCGCAGTGCGCTGACGAGGTGCTGTATTCGATCAAGCGTCTTGAGCGCCTCGCGGCCCCGGCGCACGCGCGGCTCGTGTTCGTTGGCAAGTGCCCGCGCTGTGGAGCTGACCTGCTTGCGCGGGAGGGTGCCGATGAGGTGAAGTGTCGTGAGTGCTGGCAGCAGGTGGATTGTCGGACGGCCGTCGTGCTCATGATGGCCGAGGCAAAGCGTCTTGAGCTGCCGAGGCCGCGTGCGACCAGGGTCGCCGAGCTGATCGTCGGCAAGCCGATCAAGGACGCGACCGTGCGGTCGTGGTGTAAGAGAGGGAAGCTGCGGCCGGTCTCGCCGGAGGTCGGGCACCGCACGTACCGCGTATCAGAGATCGTGGCCCTCGCGTCCTGACAACGAGCCACCCCCGGGCAGTACCTCAAGCACACCCGGGAGTGGTTCGTACCCGGAGGGGGCCTCGAAACCACCCCCGGGGTGCTTGCAAACACCCCGGGGGGTGTTCTGTACCAGGGGGAGTCTGAAACCACCCCGGGGGTGGTGGGGAAGAATCGGGTGCAACGGTGTATATTCCTAGTGTGGCCTTCCGCGTAAGTGGGGGCCATTCGAGTTTGCGGCGAGGGGGTGGCGCTCATGGTGTCCTCCCGGACGGGCACGAGTCAGTACAAGCACTGGCGCAAGCGAGTGCTCGCGGCAGGCCGAGCAGCTGGCGTCACGCACTGCCCGTCGTGCAATGTGCTTCTCGATTATGTGAACACGCGGACGCCGTCGTCGGCAGAGCCTGATCACATCCTTCCTCATCGTTGGGGCGGAAAGAACGTCCTCGAGAACGGCAGAGTGCTGTGCCGTCGCTGTAACCAGTCGCGCGGCGATCGCGTGAGCGTTCCGAAGCGGGTCGTTCGGCCTGCTTCGATTGACGTTGATTGGTGAAAATGCCTTGTTTGTGGCGTAATTTCAACGCAAATAGGGGCGCCTCCCCCTCCCTCCCCGGGCGCTCACTCCCAAGGAGATATAGCGCCATACCCCCCCGCTTTCAGGAGGGTTGAGCTGGAAAAACGCTGACCGACCGTGTTTGTTTCGCACGCGGCCGCAGGGGGTGTCTGGTGGGGTGTTGGCGCTCGCGGTAGGTGTTATTCGTTGGTTTTTGGCGGTTTAGGGGGTGGTTGTGGTGGCGAAGAAGAAGGCGGGCGCGAAGAAGTCGGATGCGTTCGATGAGCTGGACGCTCGCAAGAAGCTGCTTGATCTGACCCTCGCGTCCCTCGAGTATGCCGAATTCGATAAGCGTGCGCCCCTGATTCGTGAGGCTCGCGCGTTGATTTCTGAGATTTCAGGGACCTCGGGGGCTGCGGTCCCGGAGTCGGTGAAGGGAGAGGGGGGCCAGGTTGTCGATTTCCAGCAGCGATTGGCGAAGCATCGAGCAGGCTCCCCGGCTGCGGGTCGCCGTTGATCGTCGCGCCAAGTCCTTCGGCGATCTCGCGGGTGAATTCGCGGCATCGTTTGGGCTGATGCCTGATGCGTGGCAGCAGCTCGTCCTTGACGACTGGCTCGCCGCCTCGGCTAAAGACGAGTGGAAGCACCCCGTCGCCGGCCTGTCCGTCCCACGTCAGAACGGCAAGAACGCGTTGCTCGAGATGCGTGAGCTTTTCGGCATGGTCCTGCTTGGCGAGACGGTGATTCACTCGGCGCACGAGGTCAAGTCTGCGCAGGCGCATTACCGCAGGTTCAAGGAGTTTTTCGGGAAGAAGGCCGATGACGAGGCCGCTCGTTACCCTGAGCTAAACGCGATGGTAGAGCAGGTCAGGAACGTCAACGGGCAGGAAGCGATCATCCTCAAGAATGATCCGTCTCGTGGCTGGCACGGTGGTTCCCTTCGGGTGATCGCTCGCTCGAAGTCATCGGGCCGTGGCTTCACGGCAGACCTGATCGTCCTCGATGAGGCGCAGGAGCTGACCGAGGATGCTCTCGAAGCGATCACCTCGACCGGCTCGGCAGGTCACCTCGGCAACTCCCAGGTCTTGTACACGGGCACGCCGCCCGGCCCGAACGCTAACGGGCAGGTTTTCGAGCGTATACGAGATCAGGCGCTGTCTGAGCATCCCGGCGCGATGTGCTGGCATGAATGGTCGGCTGACCCTGACAAGCCGCTGCGTATGGACGACGTTAAGACGTGGGAGGCCACGAATCCGGCGCTGCTCGCGGGACGTATGAAGCGCTCGTTCATCGAGCTTGAGCGCAAGACGCTCTCGGATGAGGGTTTCGCGCGCGAGCGCCTCGGAATGTGGCCGGCAAACGCGGGAGCATCCCGGGCCATCGACCCGACCACCTGGGACGCGACAGCGGCCAACGCGCCGTCTGACGGCATCCGTTCGTTCGCCGTCGCGTTCAGCGCGGACGGCAAGCGGCAGGCGCTCGCGGGCGCTCTGAAAACCGGCACCGGCACAGACACGCGCTTCCACGTCAACGCAATCGACACGTTCACCGGATCGACGGACGACGGCGTGAAGGCCGTCGCCGACTGGCTCGCAGCCCGAAAGGACCGGACCGCGCAGATCAACCTAGTCGGCGGCTCCGGCGCGTCGGCGCTCGCGGACGCTCTGCAGATCCGGGGCGTGCCAGCCAAGATCGTGCACATTATGACGACTCGCGAGTATCTCGAGTCGTGCTCGCTGTTTTTCGAGGGGCTGCGCGATGGCCGGATCACGCACCCGGCAGGCGATCCGGAGGATGCGCTCAACACGGCGGTGGCGGTGTGTGACAGGAAGATCCGCGCCCGTGATGGCGCGTGGGGATGGGAAGCCAGTATCCCCGATGGAGATGAGACCCCGCTAGAGGCCGTGTCTGCGGCTGTTCTGGCGGCTAAGACGACCCGGCGCAGGCCGGGCAAGAAAGCGAGGGCCCTGTGAGCGCCAAGAAGTTCATGCTGGCCACACCGGTGTCGTTCTCGGCTCCGGTTGTGCCGGGGCTGACGCCCGCAGAGCAGGCGGCGCTCGCGCAGCTCGTCGAGCTGTGGCGCGTCAAGCAGCCGCGCAATCGTCTGCGGCAGGCGTACCTCGACGGCGTCGTACGACCCGACAACCTGAACATCTCGGTGCCCGACGATATGGTCGACCAGCTCGGCGCGGTCATCGGATGGCCTCGCAAGGTCGTTTTCGGCCTGTCGGATCTGCTGATCTGGGACGGCGTCACCTCGTCGACGGGCAGTGATAATCCCTTCGAGATCGACGACCTGCTGGCATCGACTGGCTTCGAGCTGGAGATCGCGCAGACGATCCCGTCCTCGCTCACGCACTCGGTCGCTTTCCTGACGCTGCGTAAGGGTGTCGAGGCGGCAGGTGAGCCGCCTGTGATCATTCAGGGGCACTCTGCGGACTGGGCTGCTGGCCTCTGGGACCGCGTGCGGCGCCGCCTGTCCTACGGGCTGACTATCGACGACATTGACGACGCCGGCCGTCCGACGCGCTTCACGCTGTACACCGCCGACTCGACATACGTCGTCGAGCTGAACGCAGTGTCGGCGTGGCGGATCATCCACGCAGAATTGCACGGCATGGGCGCGCCCATGATGGAGGCGCTCCCGTTCGAGCCGTCTCTCGACCGTCCGCTCGGGCGCTCGCGGATCTCCCGTGACGTTATGAGTATCACTCAGAGGGCGATGCGCACGGTGCTGCGTGAAGAGCTGGCGACGGAGCTTTTCACGGCTCCTGGAATCCTGCTGTCGGGTGTCGATTCGGACTTGATTGACGATCTTCGATCGTGGGAGTGGAAGCTTGGGACGATCAAGACGATCTCGTCTGGTGAAGAGCCGGAGGGGCCGAAGGTGACGGTTTTGCCGCAGCAGTCGGCGCAGCCGTTCACGGAGCAGATGCGTGCGCTTGCGACCGAGCTGTCGGGTGTGTCGTCGCTGCCGGTCTCGTCGCTCGGCGTCATTCAGGACAATCCGTCCTCGGCGGAGGCTCTGTATGCGGCGAAGGAAGAGCTGGTCATCAAGGCGAAGAACGCGCAGCGTGTGTTCGACGCGGCCCTGAATCGTGTGTATGCGCATGCGGTGATGATGCGTGACGGGCTTGATGAGATGACGCCGGAGCTGCGGTCTCTGGCGACGCGATGGGGTGACCCTGCACATCCGTCGATTGTTTCGCAGTCTGACGCCATCGTGAAGCAGATCAGCGCAATGCCGTGGCTCGCGCAGTCCTCGGTCGTTCTGGAAGAGCTTGGCTACTCGGGGTCGCAGATCGCGCGCCTGATGTCGGACAAGCGTCGCGCGGAAGCGTCTGGTCTCCTTGATCGACTGTCCGCGGCTGCTGCGACTGACGAGAAGTAGAGAGCATGAGGGGGCAGCGTGCATATCCACGACGTGCAGCAGCTCGCGAGGACACAGAACCGTGCGGGCGATGTCGCTGAGCGCCGCATGAGGGCGCTGTGGAAGCGCCTGCCCCTCGACGATCTCGGGACGCTTGAGGACGCCCTGTATCAGCTATATCCGCGCCTCGTGGAAGAATCCGCAGAGGTCGCGTCGTCGGCGGCGCTCGAGTGGTACGAGAAGCAGCGCGAGGCCGAGGGCGTCGCGAAGGCGTACTCCCCCGTGATGCCGACTGGTCTCGTCGATGAGAACGAAGCGGCGAAGATCGTCGGAGCGGCGATCCGGGATCTGCGCGAGGGCGTCGGCCGCGCGAGAGTGCTCACGAGGCTCACTGACGGTGCTCGCAAGCTGATCTCTGACGCCGGCCGTGCGACGACGCAGCACGCGGCCGAGCGTGACCCGAAGTCTCCGCGGTACGCTCGCGTGCCGACAGGAGCTGAGACGTGCGCCTGGTGCATGCTGTGGGCATCTCGGGGCTTCGTCTACAAGAGCGAGGAAACTGCGCAGTTCAAGCGGTCGCATTTCAAGTGCGACTGCCAGATAGTCCCATCGTGGGACAAGCGTCCGCGCGTCCGGGGATACGACTCCAAGCGGTACGAGCGAATGTACCAGCAGGCGGTTGATGACCTCGCTGATGAAGGCGCACGCACAGACGACATCAAGACGATCACTGCGCGTATGCGAGAGCTGTTCCCAGACCAGCTCACAGACGGGCGCACTCCCCAACGGGTCTCTAGCGATGGCACTCTCCAACGTAGTGAGATTGACAAAGACAGGAGCCGGGCGCTCGCCGTCCTCCAGGAGCGTGGCCTCACGCCGGGGGCTGCGCGGAGACTCCCGCCACGCGAGATGACACAAGCCCCGAAGGATTGGCCAGATGGTCTGCCGCCACTCCGCGCAAAAGAGTGGCGTCACACACTCTACGGGCTACGCCGTTCAGGCGGGCACCTATCGGGGTATGGATGGAGGTTCGGGAGGACCGAATTCCCGGCTGATTGGACGCCCGACGACATTTTGCAGGCCGGCGCTCAAGTGCTGCGCGAACAGGGTGTCCGAGAGGGCGTCAACCTTGCATCGGCCACTGGGCGGGTCAACGGAGTCACAATTCGCGTCGCGTATCGAAATGATGCAAAAGGATATCGCGTAAAATCGATAATTCCAGTTGAAAAGTAGGTATAATACGCCTATGGAAACTGACGCGGTATCACAGTTCGTGCGCGACGCTATCGCAGCGCTCGATGCGCTGGGCGCCCGCGACGAAACAGAGTATCTGCGCATGATGCTCGAATACGACGGCCCGGATGTCGACGGAGCGGTCTCTTCGCTCGTTAAGTACGGTGCCGTCACTGGTGCATGGGTTGATCGGCTTGCAGCGATCAACGATGCAGAGGACGGGTTCTTTGATGATGAGCTCGCAGAACTACGCGAGGGCATCTCCACAACCGAGGCCCCAGCAGCGTAACCCAACACAATCACCAATCTCCCCCGTACCGAACGCGGTGCGGGGTTTTGTTATGCCCGCTTCCGCAAAGGCAGCGGGAACCACGCTCTCCGAAAAGGAAGGTAAACCAATGGAAAACACCACCGAGCAGGATCAGGAGATCAAGGACGGCGCGCAGGCACCGGCCGAAACCCCTGCCACCGATACGGCCGTCCAGGACACGGACCGCGCCGACGCCAGCGAAGCCTCGCAGGAGACCAAGCAGGACGACGCCGAGCAGGACTGGAAGGCCCACGCCCGCACGTGGGAACGCCGCGCCAAGGCCGACCACAAGCAGCTCGAAGCGCTCACGGAAGCGATCAACGGCAAGGACACCACCATCGAGGAACTGCGCTCGCAGGTCGCAGCCCTCGAAGCGCAGGCGCACCGTGCAAAGCTGATCGCAGCCGCCGCCTCCGAGTACGGCGTCCCCGCAGACCTCATCCACGGCGACACCGAGGACGAGATCAAGGAGATCGCGCGGCGTCTCGCCGACTGGCGAGGCACAACGGCCACGCCGGCCGTGCCCGCGCTCACGGACTCGGGTGCCGGTGTTTTCCCGCCTCGCGCGTCGTCTCTGTCTCTGGATGAGCAGATCGCGGCGGCGCAGAGCGCTGGCGACTTCAAGTTGTCGGCGCGTCTCAAGGCGGTCAAGCTCGCGAGCCTGACCGCCGACACCACCAACTGACAACGTTCCCTTCTCTTGACAGGAGATTCATATGCCCGGTATTACCGAGATGGCAACCACTTACAACTGCCCGAACTACGTCGGCGAGATCTTCGCCGCGTCCCCGGAGGACACGCCGCTGCTGTCCTCGATTGGCGGTCTGACTGGCGGCGAGTCCGTCGAGTCGACGACCTTCGGCTGGCAGGTCACGGACCTGCGTGACGCCGCCGACAACCGTCAGCGCGTCGAGGGCGCAGACGCTACCACGTTCGAGACCCGCACCCGCGCCAACGTCGAGAACGTTCTCGAAATCCACCAGGAAGCCGTCTCCATCTCGTACACGAAGATGGGCGCGCGCCGCCAGTACGGCCCGACTGGCAGCGCCGTGCAGCTCGGCTCCACCACGCTGCCCGCCGACGAGCTCGCCGAGCAGTTGCAGGCGCAGATCAAGCAGATCTCGCGCGACGTCGAAAAGACGTTCATCACCGGCACCTTCGCCAAGCCGACCACGAACGCGCAGCCGCGTAAGACGCGCGGTCTGCTGCAGGCCATTACGACCAACGTCGCGACGACCACGCACAAGGCCGGCGAGCTGACCGCGAACGATGTTCTCGACCTGATCCAGAAGGTCTGGGAGAACGGCGGCGTCCAGGAGACTGAGACTCGCACGATCATCGTCAACGCCGCCCTCAAGCGAGCCCTTACCAACCTGTTCGTCAAGGACGGCTTCAAGCAGGAAGACCGCAACGTCGGCGGCGTCAACCTCAAGACGCTGGAGACCGACTTCGGCTCCTTCAACATCATGCTCAACCGGTACATGCCGGCGACCAAGCTCGCGGTCGTCTCCCTCGAGCAGCTCGCACCGGCGTTCCTCGAAGTGCCCGGAAAGGGCCATTTCTTCGCCGAGCCGCTGTCCAAGACCGGCGCATCGGAGAAGGTCATGTTGTACGGAGAGATCGGCCTCAAGTATGGCAATGAGAAGGCACACGGCGTCCTGACTGTGGCGGCGGGCTGATCAAGCATGGCGAAGAAGAAGCCCGACATGGTGACGCTGCGTTGCGACGCGATCCCGACCCTACTCATCACGACCCCGCACGTGCAGTTCGAGTCCGGCCTCGCGACCGTCACGGCCGCTGACGCCGAGCTCATCCTCGACGTCCTCGGCGACGACTTCGGCATCACCGGCGCGGCCGGCGACCCGCAGACCGAGCTGGCACCCGAGGAAATCCCCCCTGCGGCGTGAATCCACCAACTGACAGCTCGGAGGGCTCACATGACACCACCTGCTGACACACTCGACGTCAAGATCACCGCCTTTCGTGCCCGCTACGGCCTGGATGAGGAAAGACAGGTCGGGCAGCAGCCCGTCGAAGCCGCCCTCACCCGAGCAGCACGCATCGTCCGAGACGAGCTCGCCGCCGACAAGATCGACCTCGCCGCCGCGCTCGCGGACGGGTCGATCCGGCGTGACTCGTATGAGGACGTCGTGTGTGACATGGTTCGGTATGCGATCCGTCAGCAGGCGGATGGGTTCGCGTACGGGGCGACGCAGTCGACGGTCACGGGTGGCCCGTACAGTCAGTCGTCGACGTTTAGTGCGCCGGTGGGGTCGATGAGCTTCACGCGGGTGCACCGGCGCAGGCTGGGGATCCGTCTGACGCGGTTCGCATCTGTCCGGACGATAGGGGTGCGGTCATGATCTTCGGCGAGAGCGTTGTGCTAAGGGACCGGGGGTCCGGCTCTCTCGACGAGTTCGGCAATGAGCGTGTCGAATACCGGCTGGGGATCACGGTGCGCAACGTCCTGGTGGCTCCGGCCTCATCGCAGGACTTGGGGCCGGAGCGACCGGACGGCGACGCGACAATCATGACTTTCCATTTCCCGAAAACCTATACCGGGAGTCTCAAGGGCTGTCTGATCGGGTGGGGCGGATCGTGGTGGGAGGTCATCGGCAATCCCAGGCCGTACAGCACGGATTCGACGCCTGGTGTGTGGAATCGGCCTGTGCAGGCAAGGCTGGTGGAGGGGTGACGAGGTGAAGATCGTGGTCGACAACGCGGCTCTACGCGCGCTGACGACGCCGATGATTGAGTCCGCTGCAGAGCGGATCGCGTCGGCGGCGGGCAAAGGTTTTGAGCCGTCTGTGCAGCAGGGTAAGACGAGGCCGCACGGCGTCGTCAAGGCTGCGACGTTCAAGGCGCGCCGCGATAACGCCCGGCATAACACGCTCTTGAAGGCGCTGAATGCGGGGCGCGTATGACGTCATCGACCGCACTACTAATTGCCTACTTGAAGCGGAAGTTTCCGGGCGTGCGGGTCTCGAATCGCGTGCTGGCGACACGCCCCGCACGGTTCATTACGGTCGAGCGCACGGGCGGGCAGCGCACGCACCTGTGGGACTCGCCGATGTTCGCGGTGCAAGCCTGGGCTGGGACGGAGGCTGAGGCGTCTGCGCTTGCTGATGAGGTCGCCGTCGCGATCTTGGACTGGCAGCGCGAGGCAATCGTCGCGTACTCCGATGTCAGGTCGGTGTATGCCTTCCCGGACCCGGATGCTCGGGTGCCGAGGTTTCAACTGACGGTGAGCGCCACTCTGGCGCTCACCTGATTCTTTACTCTTGACAGGAGAGTCATATGGCAGAACAGAATTCTGCGCTTGTTACTGCGGCTAAGCCGCAGAAGGGCGGCGCGTTTTTCGCCGCTCCGCTGGGCACACCGATCCCCGCTGATGCGACGACCGCGCTCAACACGGCGTTCGTGAAGCTGGGTTACCTCTCGGAGGATGGTTTCGAGAATCCCATCGAGACCGAGTCCAGCGACATGAAGGCGTTTGGCGGCGACGTCGTCCTCACGCAGCAGACTGGATATAAGGAGACGTTCAAGACGAAGCTCCTGCAGGCGCTCGATCCTGACGTCCTGCGCGAGGTGTTCGGGCAGGAGAACGTGACGCAGCAGGGCGGCGCGGACAAGCCGATCACGGTGCGCCACAATTCCAAGATCCTGCCCCGCCGAGTGCTCGTGTTTGAGGTGCTGCTCACGGGCGGTCTCGTCAAGCGGATCGTCGTCCCGGAGGGTCAGCTCACTGAGCGCGGTTCCACCGTGTACAAGGACGGCGAGGCGGTGGGTTACGAGGTGACCTTCGCCGCGTATCCGTCCGCGAAGATTGAGGGCGACTGCGCCCGCGAGTACATCGCGAAGGCTGCGGCCTGATCGACCTCACAGTCGTGGAGAGGGGCGGAGCCTGCCTGACCACCATCCCCGGGGCGCAGGCAGGGTCGCGCCCCGCCCCTCTCCATTCCACCCACACCTATAGGCGCGACAAAGGACTCACAGACTTAGAAAGGTTGAGCGCGATGACTTTTTACAACCAGATGGTTCCCGGCAACCCCGACGACGTTGAGCGCGTCGCAGTCCCGCCGCACAGCGACGTCGTGCTTGAGTGGCACGGTGGCCCGCGCGAGCAGGGCGGTTACGCTGTCGCTCGTCACGCTGACGGCTCGCTTGAGGCAGTGAACGAGGCTCGCGGACGCTACGAGCAGGCATGCGGCGCGGGCGACATCAACATGTCGGCACCCGTACCGCAGGAGGAGCGTGAGGCCCCTCATGGTCCGGTCGATCCCATTCCGGTGGATATGCGCACGATCACGGTCGCAGGAGTGCAGCTGACGGTCGCCCCGACCGTTCTCGATGACTTCGAGCTGCTCGAGTCGCTCGCTGAGATTCAGCGCGGCGACATCCTCGTACTGCCGACCGTTTTCCGCGCGGTCGCGGGCGACAAGGCGCAGGAGCTGCTCGACGCTCTCAGGGGCGAGAACGGCCGAGTCACGGCGACCGCAGCGGCTGAGGTGCTCGTCCAGATCATGCGCGAGCTTGCCCCAAAAGCCTGACACTCGCCGCGATCCTGGCGCATGCGCCCGATGAGCTGGAGGCAGACTTCCTCCGGTTCTTCGGGCGCGTCCCGCGCCAGATGCCCGCCCGTCAGGCCGCACGCCTCGCATCCGTCGTCATCAAGCAGACGGAATCCTGGACGCTGCGTGCAATCGACCAGGAGTGGCAGTGGCGATCGCTCGACACGCACCTAGCTGCGATTCAGGCGGACTCATTGAGGTGGCTCCAGTGGGCGAAAACCGAGAACGCGCAGAAGGGTCGGGGAATGCCGCCACCGATCCCGCGCCCGGGCACGCGAGTTGAAATCGACCATATGCCCGACACGGACTGGATCGACGCGCAGCTCAGCGCAGCCCGCGTGGCAGTTGAAAACTAGATAAGGAGACAGCATGGCCGAAGGCGTTTCCCTGGGCACAGCCTGGATCGACGTTGTCCCCTCGTTCAGGGGACTCAAGAAACAGATCGCGTCTGAGTTCGGATCGGGCGACGTCACGTCAGCACTCACAGGCGCGACAGAGTCCTGGGGCTCCCAAATCGGACAATCGCTCTCGAAGCACATCGGTGGTGCCCTCTCCTCAATCGGCAAGATCGGCCTCGGCGGAGTCGCCGCAGCAGTCGGCGGCGTCACGGCCGCGCTCACGGCGCAGATCCCCGCGGCGATCTCCGCGTCCGACGCCACCGACAAATTCAAGAAAACCCTTGAATTTGCGGGCGTTGATCCGTCGCGCATCAAGCAGCTAACCGCCGCCGCGCAAACCTACGCCGACCAGACAGTCTATGACCTGTCCGATATCCAATCGGTAACGGCGCAGCTCGCCGCAAACGGCGTCAAAGACTTCGACAAGATGGCCGAAGCCGCAGGCAACGTCAACGCCATCGCGGGAGGCACCAAGGATACGTTCAAGCAGGTCGCGCTCGCACTCGTGCAGATCAACGGCGCCGGGAAACTGACAACCCAGGACTGGAACCAGATCGCCGCAGCCATTCCCGGCGCGTCAGGCAAGCTCCAGGAAGCCCTCAAGAACAACGCAGCCTTCACCGGCAACTTCCGTGACGCCATGAGCCAAGGCCAAATCACGGCCGAGGAGTTCAACCAGGCCCTCATGGACCTCGGATTCACCGACGTCGCCGAGCAAGCCGCGAAGTCCGCCTCAACCTTCGAAGGCGCATGGGGCAACCTCGAAGCCGCCGTCGAAAAGGGCCTCGTCGCCTCCCTCGACAAGGTCAAGGAACCGCTCACAGACATCATCAACGCAGTCGGCGAACAGCTCGGCCCGGCCTTCGACAGCGCGGGCAAGTACGTCGACATCCTCGCCGGAAAGATCAAGCCCTTCGCCGACGCCATGAAGGACGGTAACCTCACCCTCGAGGACATCGCCAAAGCCCTCGGACAAGCCACCGGAGGCTTCGCTGCGCTCGCGGGAGCGGGCACGCTGCTGGCAGATCCGTCGCTGATCATCGGGGCGTTCGATGCGCTGCCGCAGCCGTCTGCCATCGTGGGTAAGTTTTCGGGTCTGGGGGAGGCCGTGAAGGAAGGCGTAGGCAAAGCGCTCGACCCGGCGATGCAGGCGATGCACGGCATCGGCCCGAAGATGGGGGAAGCGCTGGCGGGCGCTGCTGGTCCGCTCGGCTCGGCGGCTGAGGGGCTGATCGGGAAGGTCGGCATGTTCTTAAATCCGGCGCGGTTCGGCAAGGTGCTGGCCTTCGGTGGCCTCATCGCGGCGGCGGTTGCTGGCATCGGTGCGCTGGTGCAGGCGTCGGGTGGTGAGCTGACGACGCAGATCCAGACGGTTATCTCGGACATGATCCTCAATGTCTCGAAGTACGGCGCGGAGCTAGTGTCAAACGCTCCGCAGCTAATCGCGTCGGGCGCTGAGGCGGTCAAGACGCTGATTACCGGCATCACGGACGCGCTCCCGGTCCTGCTGGACATGGCGGGCCAGATCATCGAATCATTTGTCAGCGCGTTCGGCTCGTGGCTTCCGCAGCTGATCCCAGCTGCCGCGCAGATGATCGTCGCGCTCGTGACGGGGCTCGTCGACATGCTGCCGCAGCTCATCAACGCGGGCGTCGACCTGATCAACGGGCTGGCGGCCGGCCTGACGGCAGCGATCCCGGTCCTGCTCGAAGCGCTGCCGGGCATCATAACCTCGCTGCTTGGCGCACTCACGACGGCAGTCCCGCAGCTGATTCAGGCTGGCGCGGATCTGCTCACGGGCCTCATTAACGGCATCGTGCAGGCGATCCCGACGCTGGCAGCGGCGCTCCCGCAGATCGTCACGACGCTCGTCACGACGCTTGTGGAGGCGCTGCCGCAGTTGATCAACGCGGGCGTAGAGGTGCTCAACGCCCTGATCACTGGTCTGCAGACGGCGCTTCCGGTCCTGATCGAGATGCTGCCGCAGATCCTGACGACCGTGGTGACGACCATCGTGGAGAATCTGCCGCTGATCATCGAGGCCGGCATCTCGCTGCTGACGACGCTGATCAACGGCATTCTCGAAGCACTCCCGCAGCTGATCGATATGCTGCCGACGATCATCAACACGATCGTCACGACGCTGGTCACGAATCTGCCGATGATCATCAGCGCGGGCGTGCAGCTGCTCATCGGACTCATCAATGGCATCGTGCAGGCAATCCCGCAGCTGATCGCGATGCTGCCGCAGATCATCACAACAATCGTGACGGTCCTCGTACAGAATATCCCGCTGATCCTCAGCGCCGGCGTGCAGATCCTAACGGGCCTGATCGACGGAATCGTAAAGTCCCTCCCGGCCCTGAAAAACGTCTTCTTGGACGTGCCGAAGCAGATCATGGGTGTCCTGGCGAGCGTGCCGTCAATGATGGTCTCATCAGGCAAGAAGATCATTCAGGGGCTGATCGACGGCATTAAGTCGATGGCGGGCTCGGTGACGGGCGCGGTTTCTGACATGCTCGGCTCAGTCCGCAAGTACTTGCCATTCTCCCCGGCTAAGAAGGGTCCGTTCTCAGGCCACGGATGGACGCTGTACTCGGGCCGCTCGATTGTTGAAGCGCTCGCCGAGGGTGCGGCGCAGCGTGCGCCGCTGTTCGAGGCGGCGATCAGGGACACGATTGCCGCCGGGCAGGATCAGCTCGCTGGTCTGGAGGCTGGCGCGCTGTCGGTCACGGCGGGGCTTGGCGGCACGGCGGGTCTGGCTCGTATACAGGCGACCGGCCCGCAGTATCTCGTCGTACGTGATTCAGACGATCAGCTGATCGGCAGGATGCGCGTCGAGGCAGGCGGCGTCGTCTCGGACAGCCTCGCGCCAGCCTCTCGCTCTGCGCTGCGCGAGCGCATCGGATTCTAAGGAGTAACACTCATGGCCATTCAGTGGTCTGCCTCGTCCGGCTACATGTCAGTCGGCGTGGAAATGTGGTACACCGGAGACCCTCACCAGGGCTACGTCGAGGTGTACGCGCAGTTCTGGCTGCGCTCCGACGGGTACGGACATAATTATTCGGCGAAAACCTCTTGGTGGGGCAACGTCGGAGTCGGCTCCGAGACGGTGTCATTCTCGTCGCCGACCGGCGCGACGGTCTACAAGGACATGGGCACGTCGCACTGGCGCGAGAATCTCCTGCCGAATCAGGAGCGCTCGATTAGCGTCGGCTATTCGCTGGGGCCGATCTGGAACGGGGGCCACCCGTCGATGCAGGCGTGGCTCACGCTGCCTGCACGGCCGGCGAAGCCGCCGTCAGCGCCGTCGTACTGCAAGGCAACGCTGCTTGAGGACGGGCACTCGGTCCTGCTGGAGTGGCCTGCAGCGAAGCCCGCAGATGCGTCATCGCCGATCCGCTCCTACGTGATCGAACGCTGGGACGCCTACTCCGACGAATACTCGGGGCCATGGCTCCCAAGGCAGTGGCACGTCGTGTCCTGGGTGAACGCGGAGGGCGCCACGGTGCCAGTGTTCAAGATGGTCGATGACAAGGCCGTATACGCGAATGACCGTTTCTGGTATCGCGTCTATGCCTCGCCGATCATACCGACACGTATCCGGGATGTCTCGGACTTCGTTCCCGGCCCGCCGTCGCCGGACTCCAACGGCGTGTCGACGGCTCCGGCGCCGGTCTCGGAGTTGACGGCCTCTAAGAACGAACGCGGCCAGATCCGCATCACCTGGAAAACCACGTTCGCCTATCCGCAGGACGCGACTGTCGAGATACTCGACGGTGATAAGAAAGTCGGAGAAGTACGCGCCGACGCGGACGGCTGGGTGCACGAAACAGCGGACCTGCAGGTGCCGCACACGTACCGCGCGATCATCAAGACCGACAACCTGGAATCCGAACGGTCGACCCCATCGAACACGATCCAGGTGTTGCAGAAGCCGGGCATCCCGGCAGTGTCCGGGCCGGGCACATACGCTGCGGTCGGCGCAGTCCCGTTCACGTGGGCGCATAATTCGCTCGACGAGACCTGGCAGGAAGCCGCCGACATCAGGTACGCCACCGTATACACGGAGACGGCTAACGGCCACCGCGCAGGAGACTCAGGCCCCTGGCAAACGGTCGCAGTCACGGGCGCCACGCAGACAAAGACCATTGACCTGCCAGCTGGCGTCATCGACTACCAGATCCGCACGAAAGGCCAGTATCGCGAGTACTCGGACTGGTCACCCGTCAGGCGGACGACGGTCACGTACGCGCCGGTCGTCGCGCTCGCGCCAGACTCGCTCACGCTCGACCGCTCCGCGTTCGACGGCGCACTCACAGTCTCGCACGTGAAGGGCTCGTCGACGACGATCTCGACCGTGCTCTGCGAGCTGCTCTCGACGAACCTGCAGGCCATCGAGCAGATCAAGGGCACCGCCGCCGCGCTCGGCGTCACGCCGACGTTCTCACGCGCGCCACTGCGCTTCAAGGCACGCCTCGAGAACCGCACGGAGTACGTCGTCCGCGTCACCCTCACGGACGGGTACGGACTCGCGACAACAGTTCAGCGGCGATACAAGGTCGAGTACCCGACGCCGCCCGAGCCGATCGTGACAGCCTCCTGGGAAGAAGACGAGGGGGACATGCTCATCTCGATTGCCTCCCCCGCCGTCCCCACCGGCAGCAAGCAGCCGCCAACCGTTGAGACACGCCTCGAGCGATCAATCGACGGCGGATCAACCTGGACCATCGTCGCCGACAAGCTACCGCCCTCGACCATGTACAAAGACAGGGAGTGCCTCACCAACGGCACGACCAAGTACAGGGTGACCGCAACGTCGGCGATGCCCTCGTCCTCCGTGACGATCATCGACGCGCTCGCGGATTCGCAGGCGGTGTGGATTTCGGCGGGGCAGGGTTTCTCGCGGTCGGTGCGTCTCGCGTGGAATCCGGTGACCGGGTCGCAGCTTGGTCTCGTGAATCGTGAGGTCAAGTATTTCGCGGGCAGGAGGCTGGGTGTCGAGCTGTCGGGCACGCAGCGTCAGCGTGTCGTGCAGGTGTCTGCGGCGCTGCTGGACTCGTCGGTGCGTGAGCGTCAGGCGCTTGAGGATCTGGCGTATATGCCCGCGCCGTTCATGTATCGAGATCCCCTAGGTCGTGTCTTGTACGGCTCGCTGTCGGACGTACAGCTCGGCCGCGAGGTCGGCGGAGTCTGGTCGGTCTCAGCGAAGCTGACGGAGGTGAATCATGGCTGATCCATCGCCTGTGAGGCAGGCTGATTATCGGGTGATGCTCACGACGCCGGACGGGCAGGACATTGGTCTGCTCGATGGTGTCGAGTCAGGGTCGGTGACGCTGTCGGCGACGTCGCGTCTGCGGGCGTCGGGGCAGCTGAGCCTCACGGAGACGGCGCAGCAGATCGACTGGTTCAACATGCACGCGCGCGTTGATTACGTGCCGGTCGGCATGCCGGGCTGGCCGGTGGCAACGTTCGTGATGTCGTCGCCAACACGCTCGGTCAATGACCATAGGGTGACGCGAGACGTCGAGCTCCTGTCGACGCTCGCGTACCTAGACCGCATGTCCACGGATCGTATCGAGCAAGTCGAGAACGACCACTTGACAGATGGCAAGTGGAGTTTGATTAAGCGATACGCAGCAAAGGCGAAGAATCTGCGGATAGGCTTCACGAAATTCGGGGATTACGGCTTCGTTGGAGGGCCGAGCCTCATCAATGAGGCAATTGCATACGACGTCGGAACGAACATCCTCACGATGCTCAACGACTGCGCGCGCCTCGTCGGCTGGGGCGCATTGACCCCCGATCCTTACGGTGTCATCACGGGCGGGCCGTACATTCGCCCGTCACGCCGCCCGGTCTCCTACGTTTTCCGCGAGGGGGACACGGCGATCCACTCTGCAGACTGGACGATTGACCGCGATCTGTTCGCGGTGCCAAACGTCGTCGTCTGCGTCGGCACCCCGGGATCTGACGACACCAAGCGAGGCGAGGACAGATATTACGCGGGACCGTCTCCTGCAGTGGTCGGGGTGGCCAGAAACGATCGTAAAGACGACCCGCTCTCGACCGTAAATCGCGGCGAGGTCGTCCACGTCGAGACAGGTGTGAAAGTCACGAGCCAGGCAGCGATCGACCAGTGGGCGGCCCGCGTACTCGCGGAGAAGTCAATGCCGGCGGCCACGCTGGTGATCGAGCATCTGCCAGTCAATATCCGACCGGGGGACGTCGTTGAATTCGTGTCGCAGGGGCAGCGACTCCGGGGAACGGTGCAGAAGATGGAGATCCCGCTCTCCCCTACCGCGCTCGTGAAGACGGAGATCAAGGAGATTCGCGGTGAATGACGTCGATTATCTAGCCGCTGTGGTCGCGGATCTGCGGCAGCGGGTGGACGCGCAGCCGTCCTACCGGTGGGGCACGGCAGTGCGGTCAGCGCGCCAGGGGCAGGTGAATGTGCAGCTCGATGCAGACCTATGGCGTGTGCGCTCTGACGAGAATGCCGCGATCACATCGGTTCCGGACCGGCTGCTCACTCGGAAGGTATATCCGGGTGACAGAGTCCTCGTGCAGATCCACGAGGGAAACATGCAGGCTATCGCAGCGACACGCACATACCGAGACCGGTATCTAGACCTAGCCGACCTCAACATCGGCGGAGGCGGAGGCGGAGGCGTAGGGCCGCAGGGGCCACCGGGGCCCATTGGTCCGAAGGGCGACCAGGGTGAGCGCGGCCCGGCTGGCCCGCCTGGCCCGAAGGGCGACAAGGGTGAGACTGGCCCGCGTGGTCCGAAGGGTGACCCGGGTGAGGCGATCACCGTCGTCACGCCTGCTGGCGTGATCGCCGCGTTCGCGGGCTCGTCTGCGCCGACCGGCTGGCTCATGTGCGACGGCAAAGAGTACGACCGACGAACGTACCCGGAGCTCGCGAGGGTGTTCGGCAACAACTTCAAATTCCGAGTCCCGGACCTGCGCGGCCGGACAGTTCTGGGAGTGAACGCTGCGCACCCGCTCGGCGAGCTCGGCGGCGAAGAACGGCATGCGCTCACGGTGGATGAGATGCCGAGGCACTCGCACCAGATCGGCGGAGAATCGAGCTACTGGCCCTCAGGAGCGGCGATCTACCAGACAAATTTCGCGGGCGGCTCAGCCTGGACAGGCATCGCAGCCGCGGGGAGCGGATCTCTGGATAGAGCCATCGCACAGCCAGAGGGTCAGAGCAAGCCGTTCAGCGTACTGCCGCCGTACTTGGCGCTGAACTACATCATCAAGACCTGACAGACCACACGGCCTGCCACACCACGCCCCGACCACCGCACCTGGTGGCCGGGGCTTCCTACACCCACTGAAAGGAATGAGAATGGCACCCGAGCTTAAGACGATGCCTGAAACCAAGACCCAGGAGGCCGAGCTGCTCGGACTGTTGACCGAACGCAACATCACTCAGCGCGAAGGAGGCCAGGCATGACCAACGTCAACGATCCTCGAATCACGCAGGCCATCAACATCGCGATGGATGCGATGCGCGGCGAGGTCGGCCACGTCGGCGGGAACAAGTACTGGGACGCCGTCGGAAAGTCCGACTTCCGAGGCTATGCCTGGTGTGGAGCCTTCCAGGTCTGGGGATACCTCCAGGCCGGCGTCAACCTCATGAACGCCGCGTGGTGGTACTACGTGCCCTACATCAAGAATTTCGCGCAGAAGATCGGCGCGTGGCGCGACGAATCCGGGTACGGTCATCAAGCGATCTACGAGTGGCACGGCGACGGGATCGCCGACCACGTCGGCGCGTCCTGGCCTGACCAGGCATCCGACTACTTCCGCGCCGTCGAGGGAAACACCTCCATGGGCGGCAGCCAGGACAATGGCAATGGAGTCCTCGTCAAGTACCGAGATGAAGACGACATCCTCGGATGGGTCGACATGCGAGTCGTCCTGGCCTGGATGATCGACAACGGACGCTGGGACGGCAACGTCGACACGAGCACCCAGGACAGCGGCTACACCGACATCACCGCGCTCCAAGAAGCCGTCGGGGCAGTCCCCGATAACGTCGCCGGTCCCGACACACGCCAGCGCATCAACGCCGTAGCCGCCGCATCCACCTGGGGCGGCAACACCTTCCCATACGGCGTCGAATACACACAGCGGGTCGTCGGCACCACGCCGGACGGCATCTGGGGCGAAAACTCCGAAGCGGCGCACGACGAGACAGTCGGACTCATCCAGGCAGCCGTCGGCGCATACGAGGACGAAATCTACGGCCCAGCCACCGCCGCAGCAGTCAACATCGCGCTCGCGGGCGCAGAGACCGTGTGAGAGGAGACGGCAGTGAATCAGAGTGACATTCTGTTGGGCTTGCAGTCTGATCCGTTCGTGACGTCGGTCCTCATCGGCGTCGTGTGGCCGCTCATCCAAGCGGCGCTGGATCGCCCGTACTGGACGCGCCGACGTCGCGTCTGGCTGACGGTCGCCGTCGCCGTTGTCGTGACGGCAGGGGTCTGGATCTCGGGTTCATACCCGGCTACCTGGCAGCTCCTCGTCTCGCAGGCGAGCGTATTCCTCGGCGTCGCCTGGACCGTGTATCAGATCCTCTCGGGGATCAAGATCGGAGGCGTGAGCATTATTGATTGGACCGGGGCACTCACGCCTGGCGGCGAGACCATTGACGACGTGCGAGCAAGCGCGGACGAGGCGGTGACGCGAAGCGACTCGGGCGGTGAGACACAGCCGTGAGCGTGCTCCTGTCCGACCCGAAGATTATCGAGGCAACAAACGGGCTCATCGCGATCCTCCTAGCTGGCCTCGGTGGCGTCGTTGCAATGTGGTTCGCTCGCCTCAAGGCGAGCATGGAATCGCACATGCAGCGAGTCACCAAGGCTGCAGAGGACGCGAAGAAGGCCGCACAGTCGGCTGACGCTCAGGTCTCGAACGATCACGCGACGAACTTCCGTGACGACCTCGACGAAGTCCGCGACGCCGTCAAGGCCGTCAACGAAACAGTAGGGGCACTCGCGGTCCTGCCCGAGCAGTTCGAGGACCTCTCATCGACGGTTGATCGCGTCGCCTCGACTCTCGAGAACCACGGAGCAAGTCTCTCGGACTTGAAGGAGCGGATCGACAGGATCGACGAGCGCGGCAGCAGGATGGCTGCTGAGATACACGATGAGCGTACCGCGCGCGAGTCGGCTCAGCGTCTGATCGACTCTCACGCACACGACACGCACCGATCAATCTACGAGCGGATCGAGGCGCTCGAATCGCGTTTCAACGCATGAAAGACCCCCACCTGCCTCTTCGGCAGGTGGGGGTTTTGTTGTACCCACCTTGTACCCGCGCACTGCGCTAATTGGCGCTAGATCAACGATAGATGGGAATGTGTGGAGATGGGGGGAATTGCAGAGCCGCACTCCTGACAATCCGCGCGACAGTGCGGAAAAGCCAGGATTTGGCGACCTGGCCACAAAAAGCGCGAGAATCCATATGTCCCATAAATCCCGTGTAGCCCGCGCGATATGCTGTGCTTGTACCCGTTTTGTACCCAGGCGCGCGGAGGGCGGACACGATGGGAAGGCAATCGTTCGGGACCATCGATAAGCGCGGAACGGCCTCGCGGCCACGTTACCGCGCGCGCTTCGACGATCCTACCTACACCGGCCCAGGCCGCGCACCGCGCATCTCCGCGCCGCACACGTTCCCAACGAAACGCGAGGCTGAGATCTGGCTGGCCGCGCAGTGGTCGGCCATCGCCGCGGGGACGTGGGAGCACCCCGCCGCAGTCGCCGCACGGGAAGCCGAAGAGGCCCGCCAGCAGTCACTCCGGGGCCTGACTGTGGCCGAGTGGGCCGACGCATGGCTCGTCGACCTCGAGCGCGACGCCGCAGCAAGCACGCTGCGCAAACGGCGATCGGACCTGCGCCGGCACATACTCCCCTACATCGGCGACCAGGAACTGACGGAGCTGACGCCGGCCTCACTCACGCAGTGGTGGGCCGACCTCGACGCGACGCCTGGCGCGCGAAAAAACGCCTACGAAACCATGCGCGCCCTCCTCAACGCAGCCGCCACCGATGACCGCACACTCCTGGAGTCCAGCCCGCTACGAATCAAGGGCGGCGCAAGGGAGGCGCGCGTCACCTCGAAATTCCTCTACACGCCCGGCCAGGTCGCCGCGCTCGCGGACGCGATGCCCGAGCCATATCGCGCGCTGGTCATTCTGCTTGCCGATGCGGGCCTGCGGATCAACGAGGCGCTCGCGCTCACGCGCGCCTCACTCCTCGAGCGCGAGGACGGGGGCATGAGCGTGCGTGTGGAGGCGTCGCTGCACCGTGTAGGCAGGCATCTGGAGGCAGGGCCGACGAAAACAGCCGCCGGTGTCCGCACGGTCGCGCTCATGGCCTCGACAGCTGCCACGATGCGTGGACATCTGCGTACCCACGTCGCGCCCGGCCCGCAGGCAGTCCTGTTCCCGGCACTGCGCGGATCGGGCTTCGCGCGCGACACGGCCCTCACGCGCCTGCTTACGGCCGCGCAGGCAGCCGCAGGCATCGAGATACCCGACGGGCACTCCGGCGGCTGGCACGCACTCCGCCACTACTCAGCCACAAGATACGGCCAGGCGGGCGCCACGACGCGCGCCCTGATGGCACGGTACGGCTGGTCCGACCCGGACATGGCAGCTCGCTACCAGCGCTCGGATGAGGCCTACGAGCTGGAAATGATCGCGCGCATGGAGACCCGCGTGAAGCAGCATTGATACTTTAGGCACCAAAATGAGGGGGCCAAAAGAGGCGCACACAAAGCTCCCGCGAGGCAGAATCAGGCGCTCGCGGGACTGCGAGTCTCTGAGCGCGTCAAAAAGCGCCGTTTTGGGGTATTTTGTGCGCGCTCAGGAGCAGAAAAACCTCTGAATGACACCCGGACGCAAATGTACATGCGTGCTGATAGTCTGGGAGTAATCGATCACGCGGCCCCTTCGGGGAGCTGCGCGGTTCTATATCGAGGCTAGGCACTGCAGGCCCCGGCTCGACGCGGGGTGCGACCTAGCCGCTTAGGAGTAGCGCGGTTCGCCGCGCAGCCCCGGCCTATGCGCGGGCTACAGATGCGCAGATCCCGCCCTCTAGCCGATGACAGGGCCTCTCACGGCTAGGGGGCGGCGTTTTCTGCGAGGCGTCATTCCGACCTCTCACGTGACGCAACATGTCTTTTCAAGGTACTGCAGCAGCCTACAGTAGGACAGCTGTCCCAGCCCCGCAGTACTCGCATGGAGGGGTGCGGGGACAAGCAGCGTCCTCAGCATTGAGCGGATGCGCGTGCTTCTTCGAGACTGAGCCGATACTGCTCCGCTTCTGGTTCTTCGGTGAACTCGAGGAGGTTTCCGGCGATGTCCTTGAGGGCGTCTCGGACCTCTGCGGGGGTTGCGTAGAAGAACTCGCGCCGCGCATTGATGCGGTTGACGCGTTTGGCTGCGAAGCGGTGGTGAAGCTCGGTTTCGACTCCCACTGCATCGTCGGAGAAGAACAGGGCGTGGACATCGAAGTTGAATGGCACGGACGCGTCTCCGAGTTCACGGACACGATCCATGGGGTCGAGGCGGCGTGTCATGCCGATCTTAACCATACGTTCGCCGAAGGATCCGATGTTCGAGATGACGTAGACATAGCCTGCACGGATGTTGGCCTCGCGCTTCTCGACGTCGTTGATCCCCTTTTCAATTTCGACGATCTGCTGCTTGAGGCGCGCAGTTTCGGCTTCGTCACCGATCTCTTCGACCGTCTTGAGGACGTTGAGGTAGTGTTGCCGTTCCTTTTCGAGGCGTTCCCTCTCGGCTTGGAGTTCTCGCTCCGCTTTTGCTTGCTCTCGCAGTTCTGCTTTGCGTTCTTTTTCCAGCTCTTTTTCCAGCTGCTTTGCTTTGAGATGGTCGACTGCGAGTTGCAGTTCTCGAGCGCGGAGTTCCACGTAGTTTGGCTTGATCCTCACGCCGGTGACAGTGCATTGTCGTTCAACAACTTCAGCGGCCTTGAAGATCTTCGCAAGGCTTGCTTCGTAGTTTCGAGCGCTTGCCGCTTCGATGATTGAATCAACCTGTGAGTTGAAAGCCATGAGCGCAAGCCTTGCTGAATCTTTCGCGAGTTTGTTCCGGCCGCTTTTCGTGTGGGGCGGCTCGAAATCATCAAGCGATTCAACTGCGCTATAGCTTCGAACTGCCATTTGTACGTCTTTTCGAAGGTCTCGCAAAGCGGCCGCCAGCTCGACAGAATCTTTTGCAGGGTGATCATACTCAGTGAAACCTGCTTCTTCTAGTTTGACTTGGACGCGCATGGGGTGAAGCTTCTCCTGCAGGGCTGCCTCCTCGTTTATAAGTCGCTCCAAATCAGCACGGATTCCCTGTTCTTGTTCTGCGCATTGGGTGCGAACCTGTTGGAGCGCCTGGCGCGCATGGTCAGCGGCCTGATCTGCTTCCCATGCCGCCTTACCGCCATGGGCATCAACAAATGCCTGGAGGTTTGCCTGACCAGCCTGCGCAGCCGTGAGTTCGCCGCTAAGCCGAACGAGTTCCTCGGAGAGTCGGGCAATCTCTCCCCTGGCTTCCTGGTACTGCTGTTCCCCAATCGCGAGTCTCCGCTGTAGCTCTGCGATTTGCTTACCGCCGAAAATAGGCATGGCCTCTTCGCCTCCTCATAAGTAATATGACCTGATTCACTGTATCAGTGAAGGGGGTTGTGGGACAAGTACTCCCACATGCTGAGCACGAGCACTGCCTCGCCGCGCCTGTCGTTGCCACACCTCAACAACCTAGGTGGGCAGGTCGAGTTCATCGGCGCATGAGCGCCCGGTCTGAGCAGCAAAAAGCACCTTCCAACCATCAAGGCCGAGAGCGTCGGCAATTCTCTCGATCTCGCCTGCGGTGGCGGCGCGTCCGCGTTTAAGGACATCGCCGAGGCGTGTGAGCTTCACGCCTGACAAGCGAGATAGCTCGCAGAGACTGACGCCGGATAGTTTTTGTTGTTCAGAAAGCAGCCAGGCAATCCCAGTATCTAGCCGAGCTGTGATGAGTGCGTTTCCCATATGCCAATGCTCACATGTGTCCGTGCCAGATGGCGCCCTGGCATTTTCGCGGAGCGCGTGTCAAGCCGTCGCCGCGTCCTCAAGGTCTGCGACAACCTCCTCGTAGGTGCGCCCCGTTTCGGCGGCGAGCGCAACCTTCCAAGGGACCAAGCCGAGGGCGTCGCAGATCCTCTGAAAGTCAGTCGTGGTCATCGATGACTCGCCACGCAGGATGCGGTCAAGTCGTGCGCGCGACACACCGGATGCAGCTGACAGGGAGCGGATTGTGCCACCTTGGGCCGCATTTGCGGATGTGATGAGCGCGACAACGCAACTCTCAAAATAGTTGATTTCCAGCGGTTTTTGTCCCATGGTCAACATTCTATGTCCCAAATTAGCGACATGTCCACACTAATTAGCTTGCGCATGTCCCCAATTTGGGACATACTTGTTGTGTCCCGATTTCGAGACAACTAAGTATTGAGTAAGGAGGTGCAAGCCTTGAAGGGAATCACTAGCGCGATCCGCGAACAGATCGCAGCTCACGGCCTCTCAATCACCATCGTTGCTAAGCGCCTTGGCATTGGTCGTCAAACGTTTTCGAGGAAGCTCAACGGGCACGTTGAATTCTCGCTTTCTGAGATGACCCGCCTCGCGGAGATCCTCGGGACCACAGTCGCCGACCTCATGTGCCGAGCCGATCAGATCGTCAACGAGGCTGTCTCGTCGGATGGGTTCACCATCCAGGACAAAGCGTCGGGATCGATCATCCTGCAGGCGCGCCGCGTCGACTGGGACGGCGGTGACGCGGCGTGAGCGAGCAGAACGCACCCGGTGTTTCGCGCGTGATTGTTCCGGATGACAAGAAGGCACAGCCTTGCAGGGTTCTGTGCGCCGACGGCGATCGTGAGGCATACGCGGAGAGCAAGCTCCTCGAGGCGGCTGCGGCGACGCAAAAGACAGCGCTCATCCTCGGTTCACCCCACATTAGGTGCTGGTTCGATGAGGGGCTTCTTGCGAGCGCGCAGGCTGATTTGCTGCAGATTCAGGTGCAGATGCTAGCGAAGCTGCAGCGCCTGAATACGCGCGCGCTTGAAGACCTACATGCGCGGCAGGGGCACGGTGAAGGGCGTGGGGCTGTCGGCGATTCCGAGGAGGAGCTGTGACGCGCGAAGAGGTGGCGCCCGTGGCCTACAGGGTCAGGACGTTCGCTCAGTTGATTGAGGCGTCGGACTCTGGGGTCCGTGAGCTAATCGCGTCGGGCGCGATCCGCTCATTCAAGGTCGGGGGCCTGCTGAGGATCCCCGCAAGCGAGCTGGTGAAGTTCACCGGCGAAGAAGGAAAAGAAGTGCGCCCCTGCGGTTGCGACGCGGGGCGCGAGAGCAAATAGAAGGAGATGCTCATGAAGAAGGATAGCACGCGAAACAGGCGCGTGTGGCCGTGGAAGTCCCTGATCGGAGGCGTGTGCGTCGCGGCGGCGCTGGTGATCGCGTTCGGCATGCGTGGCCTCAACAATCCGGACGGGTGGCCCGAGTGGCTGCTTATCCCGGGTGTCGCGCTGGACATCGTCGGCGGAGTCCTCGTCTACGCAGAGTGGCGGGAGGGATCGCTGTGAGCGCGGAAATCGTGGCTGGCATTGGCCTGGCGCTCTTGACGTCGATGGTCGTCCTGACCTGGATCGTGTGGCGCGGCTCGGCTCGCGCGGCGACCCTCGAGGACATTGCGGCGCGCATGGTGAAGGATGCGAGCAAGGCCCGCACGCAGGGCACGACGCTCCTGCAGCGCACGGCGGACTTCGCCTACTACGACCCGTCCGGAGACGATTCCCTGCCGCACATCATGTGCCTCGCGATGCAGGACGTGATCTTCGAGGCCGAAGTCAACGGGTGCCTCGCGGTCGACACGCCGCGTGTGTTTGTCGATCTCGACCGGAAGAAGGTCCGCGTCGTCCTCGAGGTGCTGCGCGTCGCGGACCTCCCGGTGGGGGTCGAGTGATGACTGATTCGACGTGCACGGCACCGCTGCCGCTCCGACTCGAAGCCTCCGACGACAGGCCCTGTCACGACAAGGCCGCGCGGGAGATCGTGCGGCAGGCCAGGAAGCGGGCACTCGTCTACCCGACCGAGGCCCACGACTCTAAGAACCGCGCGACGCGCGGACTCACCTACTACCCATCCATTCGCAAAACCAACAAGGAGACAGACCGATGAAGCACAAGAATTGGGCAGCCGGAGCCGTCCTCACCATCGCAGCCATGTCGCTGCCGTACGGCGGCGTCGCCGCAGCCGAGGACATGCCGGCCATGACCGCGCAGGTCACGAAGGCAACCTCGTCCTCCCGCCAGACCTCTAGCGAGGTGACCGTCGCGGGCACATGGGCGGCCCCCGCGCTCGCGGTCGGGCAGTCGTTCACGGTGTCTACCCAGCCGACGAACGGCGGCGCACCGTTCACGTGGGCGGCGTCGTTCCCCTTCATGCTCGACGACGGGTCGGTTGTCGGCGAGTGCAACGCCGATCAGGAAACTCTGACCTGCACTGTCAAGGAGGTGCCCGCGACCTACGCGGGCAAGGAGAACGTGACCGGCACCTGGTGGGCACGAGCCCGCCTCCAGAACGCCGCTATCGGTACGAATGAGGGCACGATTACTCTCAACGGCGAGGTTGTGAAGAAGCTTGTCTGGGGCGACAAGAACGGTGAAGGGACCTGCACAAGTGATTGTGATGGGCCGGCCCACTTTGAATACGCACGTCCGGAGAACATTAAGTTCGGCTGGACGAACGACAACAATACCGTTGGGTGGGCGATCAAGTGGGTTGCCGAAGGCGGGGTCGAATACACAGTGAAGGATTTCGACACCACATTGAACACCGCCGTCCGCTGTGCGAAGGCAGCCACGTGGGACCCGGCCACAACCGAGAACATCACTGCGTCTCAAATCGACGCCAACACGATCAAGTTCACCGCCCCGGATGGGGTCAAGACTTGCATCGTCTATCCTCCCGAGCAGATGAAAGTGCCCGAAGGGCAGACCTCCGTGACCAATCACGCGGAGATCAACGGTATGAAGCTTGAAGCGACCGCGACTGTGAAGACCGCCGGAGGCACCGACGGTGACGGCACTGTCAAGCCCACGCCCTCGCCCGTGCCGACGCCTTCCACGGAGCCGACGCCTGAGCCGACCCCCACCAGCCCGGCCACCGAGCCGACGCCGGAGCCCACGCCGACGACACCGGCCCCGAAGCCCTCGGATGAGCCTCAGTCCGCGGCCACGCCGACGCCCGCGCCGACGCCCGACACTGCGAAGCCTTCACCGACGCCTGAGCCGACCCCGACGCAGGCCACTGAGAAGCCGCAGCCGGAACCTGCCCCGGCAACCGCCCCTGCACCGCAGGAGCGCCTCGCCAAGACCGGCGCAACCGCTAACGGCCTGCTCCTGATGATCGGAGCAATCCTGGGCGGCGCAGGTGCGGGCCTGCTCATCCTCCGCCTCCTTGAAGGCCCCGCGAGCAAAAAGGGAGAAGAGCTGTGAGGTTCGAGAAGAAGATCACCGTCGAACTGAACCAGGTCGACGCCGCAATCGCAGCGGTCCTTCTCGCAGAGAACGCCGGCCGCGAAGCCCTCAAAGCGCTGCTCGCAGACAAGAACGCCAAAAACGGCGGCACCACCAACCAAAGAGAACGCGCGCTCGCGGACGCTTACATCAAGGTCGGGAACGCACTGACGTTCGCGATCATGGGCGCCTCGGAGAACCGAGGGCTGCAGAGCACTGGCACACTCCACAGGAGCGTCGCACTGGCGGGAGTAGCTGCCGAAGTGGCGGCTGAGGCCGGCACCGCGACGGAGGCGAGAGGAGAGCAGGCGTGACCGGTTACGTGCGAATCGAGATTGACTACGCCGAAGCGCGGGTCATCAGGGATGACGCGCAGGACAAGGTGGCGGCGTTTGAAGCCGACTTGGAGGCGACGATGAAGATTGCCGACCTGGAAGCGCGTCGATGCGCGCGCGAGGTGCTCGTGCGGAAGCGCGAGTTTTACGCGGATCTGGAAGGCAAGATGCAGGACGCATGCGAGATGTTCGAATTCGATGGTTGCAACTGCGACGAGTGCACGAGCAACAGGAGCGACTGAGCATGCTCCCCGATGAGCGCGGCCACGGGGAGGCCACCCGCAACCAAGAAGACACCAAGCGGGGCAGGCTAACGACCGCGCAGCCCGACCAGCAGACACCCGGGTGCAAGTCCCGGGCGGGCACGAACCCCCGCGCAACGACAGCGCAGGGACAAACACAGATAGGGAACAAGGATGACAAGCATCAGCGAGATCAAGGACAGGCTGGAGGCTGTGGCGTTCGCCGGCCGCTCCTACCCGGGCGCGACACGCTCGGATCTTGAAAGCGCGTACCGAAAGGCACTCGAAGACATTACGGAGCACGCAGTAGGTGACCTGGAATTCCTCTTCCGGCGCCTCGGCGAGCTGCGCGCCGCGATTGTCGTCGCGGCGGTGGATCTCGCGGACGCCGCAGGTGACATCGCCGGGAATTACGCGGCAAACGATGAGGAAGCCGCAGAGATCAGGCTCATCATTGGCGAGCCGGTGGACAAGCTCTTAGCCGTTGCGCAGGCCGCAGCGGCCAAGCCCGAGGAGGAGGCCAAATGATCACCACGCAAAAAATCCGAAAGATCCCGGCGCACGTCACGGCGTGCCCGGTCTGCCGCGCGCGCCTCGCGCCGCATGGGGCAAACGTGCGTGTGGCCGTCGACGCCGAAAGCGAAGCGACCGCGATCAGCGCGATTACGCATGCGGCGTGCGCGCGAAAGGTCATCGAGTTCACCCGCGAGCGCGGTTATACGCCTGCGGAGCTGGCGGCGATCGGCGTCTGGGCTGAGGAGCAGCGATGAGGCTCCCGATCAGGATTCAGCGCCGCCGCGAGCGCGGCTGGAAGATGCCGGCGCACACGAAGTATGTAGGGCGAGGAAGCCTATACGGTAATCCGTTTAGGGTCGCTCGGTCGCCGTTTGAGCTTAAATATGGCGGCGCCCTTGTCGTCGAGTCTCCTGCGGAGGCTGTCGAGAAGTTCCGTGAGTGGATTAGGCACACGGCAGAGGGGCGGTTCGTCGCCGGGTGTGCGGCGCGGAACCTCTGGGGCCTAGATCTCGCGTGCTGGTGTCCTGCTGATCAGCCGTGTCACGCGGATGTCCTCTTGGAGATCGCAAACCCGCGCGGGGAGCGCGAATTCGAGAATCCCTACTACAGGATGTGGGATCGAAAAGAGGCAGCACAATGAGGCCGATCTGGACTCTCGACGAGATCCTCATCCCGTCCGCGCAGATGCTATCGCTCAATGATCGAGGTGACCGTCGCCGCGCGGCACCAACCGTGAAGAATCTGCGCACGACGGCGATGATCCGCGCTCGCGCGGCAGGCCTCGGCCAGTCGGAGAGATTGCGTCTCGTCGCTTGGTTCCGCTTCCCGGACGTGAGTCGGCGCGATCCTCACAACTACATGCCGACGTTGAAGGCGATGGTCGACGGCTTTATCGACGCGGGCATCCTGCCTGATGACGATAGGCGTCACCTGCAGGGGCCTGATCCGCGATGTGATCTGCTTGCGCCGGTGACTGCGAAGTGCCTCGGCTCGAAGATGGTCGGAATCACCTTCGAGGCATACCCATTCGAGGGCCGAGCCGGAACCATCGGCTAACCAACGACTAGGAGCACAGAAATGGCCGGAGAAACCGTCATCACTATCATCGGTAACCTGACCGCTGACCCCGAACTGCGGTGGACGCAGTCCGGTGCCGCGGTCGCCGATTTCACGGTGGCCTCCACCCCCCGAACCTACGACCGTAACG
>ERZ772958.135-NODE-135-length-30499-cov-43.794344_pt1 | contig 30499 bp, 32 predicted proteins | sample MGYA00580681_ERZ772958 | MGnify/ENA primary metagenome ERZ772958 (study PRJEB29015, sample SAMEA2738089) | human oral metagenome | biome: human oral; feature: human-associated habitat; material: saliva | place: China | collected 2275 ...
CAAGACATGTCCTGCGGGCTGGATCTTGGAGAGCGCATGAAGCGTTGCCAGTGACTTGCCACCCGACATATCCAAGAAGACTCCTGCGTAAGGTCTCGTCTGGATGAACTGCGAAGCAGCGGCTTGCTGGTCCATCAGGACCGGGAACCCCATATGATGCCCTCCTTTCTGTCTATGTTGTGCGTCAGATGCCTACCACTGGAGGTTTCTCCGGTAATGTGAGATCGCCCAGGAACATATGTTTTTCTGTGGTTAGGTATCGATGTATTTGCTTCTGCTTCTTGTAGGACTGTGCGGCTGCATACGTGCGAGCAGCCCATTGAAGAGCCATGCATGTTCTGACCCATTCGAGGGTGTAGTGTTCACCTGGCACGTTTTCTGGATCGAAGATGTTACAGGCATCTTCGGGATTCGGATCAGGCAAAATACAGTCGTATGCGGGATTTGAATTAGGTGAAATCTGAACGGGGTGATCAATAGAGAGATCAAGCAATTGGGCAAAAGGGTGTTTTGCGTCATCAAACGAAATATCTTCATGAAGGCCATTCATGACCGGATCCAGATTATCGTGATTGGGTGTAACGCCTTCTTCGATAAACCATTGCGTGAGTGACTCTTTGACATCTTCGAAGAAAGCATCGGTGTCGATAGCTATAATGGCTGCGTTCTTTGTGTGCTCGTTCATATCAAGCTTCTCAGCCCAATAACCGATGGCAATACCTTTATCATTGCAGAAGTCGAGCAACATATCCTGGTCGCCGTAGCGACGAAGTGTGAATGCACTCATCCAATCACCGTAGATGGTGATGAACCCTGGCGCAGTGATGACATCGAACGAGCAGTTGTTAGGTCCGATTGTATCATCGGGCCAATAGCAGTGCAGGTGTCTGTATAGTTCGTGATCATGGCGGATGTCCATGACGTATTTGGATAGCCTGTGTGTTATATGGTCCTTGTCAGCTTGCGTGACACGCGGTTCGTAGTAGACCATGGCATCCCCCTTCTTTCTGTTGTTTGTTAGTCCTGATTATCGGGAGTGATCGCCTTGATGAAGTCTGACCGGAAACCGAACCAGAACGTAAAGTCGCCGTAAACCGATGCCTTAATAGCTTGGTCCAAACGATGATTCTTAACGATTACGACTGGGGCACCTTTTGCTTTAAGCACTTGAGTGACAAATTCGTAGGGAGTTTCGTATTCTTGGTCAGTTAGCCTGATACTCTCATCTTGAAGATCTACTTCATGGAAATCAATACCATTCTTGCGCATTACACGCTTTGTCTGATCGCATTGAGGGCATCGATCTTTACTGAAAACAATGACATCATGGTCCATGATGGCATTGTGTTTGGTCTGTGCGATATGGGTATCGGTCATAAGAATGTCCTTACTATTTATTGTTGTTGATTGATTGTTCATTGAGCATGTGTAGTTTTTGAATAATGGCGTCAACGTCTTGTCGCGTATGAGCCGTGTATACGTGTGCGCCACTGCGACGCATATGCGTGATGACACGTATCTGTTGACGCCTTAGAGAGCCAATGTCGCTCTTCGTTTCAACGAAGATGGTTCGAGCGGGTGTCACCACGATCTGGTCGGGAACACCTCGCATACCAGGGGAGGTGAACTTCGCAGTCCACCATCCCCGGCGTCGACACTCGTCGACAAGGTAGCCCTCAACATAGTGTTCAGGGCGACCCATTAGCGATGACCTCCTGCTTGTGGGCAGCGTGCCATCGGATGCGTGCGCGATCCGATGGAAGAGGGTCTGACATTACTCCGCATGAACACTGGGCTCGACCCATGATATTGGTTTGATCGTCAGGGCCGACCTCAGGGAAGATCCGATCACCCCATCGGGTGAAGGGTTTCCCCTCAGCAATGAGAGTATGGCCCGGAACACGTACTTGTTTAGGCATTGTTACACTCCTTTCTTTTAGTTGAGGTGGGTGGATACCTTTAGTGTTATCGGTGTCATTTTTGCTCTGGAATCGTATTCCTCCAGTTGGACTCGTACGAGTCACAGAACATCTGTGCGTACGTGTCCAGATCCAACTGTGCGATGAGAGCTCGACGTTGATCCTCGTTCAGGCACATGAGATCCTCGTTGAGAATGATCATGTGCCACGTGGGCTCGATGCCAGTGATCTTACGGACAGAAATATCCTGATCGACCGGAGCCTGCTGGATGCTGCGCTGATGCGCAGTCATTGCATCTGGTGCATAACCGTTGGCGATCATGATCGTGTTAGCGGTTGCATCAGTGCGCACTACAGGAGCGTCACCGCGCTTCTTGCGAGACTGGGCCACGGTGGCGTTGACTTTCCATGCACCGGCAGCGCGCAACGAGACTGCGCCGGGGGTGCCAGGTTTGACGACGAACACCCTGTTGTAGTGTTGGAGCGCTCGCGGGTTACGAGCAGCCAACTCAGGGGAGTCCTCCTGATCCACAGGGATGGGATCTGTCGCGTAGTGGAACGTGAGCATACCAGGGGAGGCTGCAATGACATTCTGGAAGAGTAGCAACGCTTCCACGCTGTCTTCCTGATGCGAGATCGCCGTCATGATGTCTCGGGCAGTATCTGGATCAACAGGCTTGTTGATCAGCTCAGGGTTCGTCACCGCGATTGCTCGTAGGTACACAGCCATTGCTCGATCGAGAGCGGCTGGGTGAGCCAACGAGTTCGTGGGCGATGGCTTGCGCCAACATGCCAACGATGATCCTGATGCACTGAGAATCTTTGCATCCTGGGGCTTAGCAGTACCGTCTGCGTATGCGGGCGGCACGGCCAACTCGATTCGGTTATTCGAGTCCTTGGAGACCAGAAGAAGCTCTTCGGGCTCGATCAAGACATGGATACGCTCAGACTGCTCATCGAGCACCCTGTTGTTTGTCTCCAGGTCAATGTCGGCAGAGTAGAGACCATCCGTGTTCGTGGAGATGATGCGAGCGCCCTCAAGGGTCTGGGCTTGCCCGATCATCCAGGAGAACAACTGACCGATCAACCTCATAGAGATGATCATGTTGTTCATGCGGATGGGTGAGCCTTCGAACTCAGTGTCACCTGCACCAGAGGCGCTGTTGAGCAATAGCTTGACACCACTTCGCTTGGAAACATAGAGTTCACGCTCATCGGCGGTGATGGAGGGATCCTTCATCAGTTTGCCGAATCGCTCCTTGTCGATGTAGAGCTTCCCGTAGCGGTCCTCACCCAACGCCTTGTTGTAGAACGCGGACAGGTTGGTGAGCAACAAGGGATAGTACGACGAGAAGTCCTCGTGGACTGCCTTCGCAACGGATGTCATCGCATACTTGGGATCAAGCTTGGTCGACCCGTCGCTACGCTTGACGAAGAGCTCCTTGTTGCGTATGGGTTTGAAGAATGCGCCTCGCTCTGGCTTGGGCGACGACTTACTCATCAAGACCTGTTGCCAGGGGATGACTTGTCCACCCTGACTGTCGGGCAAGGTCACACGGATGCTCTTGCGGATAGCCATGGCTTGCTCTGGTTCGGGTAGATCACGAACATGGAGCGTGTCGATAACTGCGTCGATAAGATTGCGTAGAGCATTGGCCTCAGCGTTGTGATCTTCGAAGAGAATCATGTTGGCTTCAGCTCCGTGGATACCGCCTGTCGAGAACGTCGCGAAACACGATGTTGCCGTGCCATCCTTTCGGAAGTACGGGACATTCGTCGCACGCTTCGGGATCTCACCCAGCCGGTAAGCGCTGATCACGCCGTCGTTGTCGACGTTGTTGCAGTCTGGATCAAGGCTGTAGTCCTCGGCGTACGCCTTGGACCCATTGAAGTTTTTACCCCGGATACTCGCGTAGTATCCGTAGACTTCATCGAAAGCAGTACGAGCGCGCGCATCTTCGATGTTCTCGTAGAAGAAGCTTTTGGCGAGTTCGAGAACGTCGAATTGCTCGATGCCGAGTTCCTGGGCGCGTTGCTTCGACGGATACATGAACGAGACTGTCTTGATGTCCTTCAGCCGTTCGTAGGGCGCGAGAACGCGCGCAACGAACTTAGCCGATGTCGAGTCTGGGGTGAGACGATCACGCCTGACGCGATCGGGCCTGCAATCCGGCTTGGACTTGGATCCGTTCACAGCCTGGTAAACGGTCTCGGGGTAGTCGACCATCAATGCGTGCTTGAGGTCGAATCCACCTGAGTATGTCGGGTGATTAGCAAGGTAAGACAGATTGACAACATCGCTGACGTTATAGGCGATGAGCTCAATGAGGTCATCCATCGATTCGATGATTGAGTCGTGGCCAAGTCGATCGGACTCAAGAATCTGGTATCCGAGCATACCAAGCAGACGCTTGAGACCCACACGTTGCTGTTTCTCATTGAAGCGCGCGATGTCGAGGTGCCTGCCCGAATGGAGCATGGCTCGTCGGATTTTGTTTGCTGTACCATCCCAACCCTTGCCGTTAGAGATAGTTGGCGACGTAAGGTAAGACGGCATTCGACGGATGTATTCGTCAGTGAAGAGCTCGTTGTTGTGCCTGCGGATTTCACGCGCAGTTACAGCAGTGGTGCGCATGAATGCGAGTTTGCAGGTTTCCATCATCTCTTCGTAGATACGACGCTTTTCGTCATCTGTTGTTGCAAGCATGGCGCGTTCACGGGCTTGGCGGACAGGCTCCTGCGTGCTTTCCATGACACTTGCCAGATAGATGCTCATGAGGGTTGTATCGTAGTTGGCGGAGTTGTAGCCGCAAACGAATGGATGCCGCTCGGGATTGTAGTTCGGATCCGTGTCGCACACGGGCCGATACGCACGTAGGTACGTGCTCTGGGACTGCGGATCATTGACGGACGCTGCGTCGCTGAGTCCGATCATGCGGGCGAGCAGATGGTTGGCTTCCCATGTCACTAGGTTGTGTAACCGAAGGATGGGAGTTTCGCCTGGTTTCCACAGACGAGCCCATGCCGGATTACGCGTGAGAATGGCCGTGAGAACCGCGTTGTGGTCCAGATCGGACGTACGCAACGCATCACCGACCGGGGTACCCACGTCGACGAGATAGAACACGTTAAGGGCTCGTGTTTCTCGGTCGAAAAATGCGACGGTGAAGACGTTTGTCAGTGACTCGATGTCCCAGAAGACGAATCGGGCTTTCTTGTAGGTGGTTCGCTTCATATGAGCTACCCCCTTTCATTGATATGTCGTTTAGAAGAGCGTTTCCAACTGAGTTGATTCTGCCTCGGGGATGTAGTTCTCGATGTAGTGCTTGACGGCAGCTTCGGCGTCGTCAGCGTAGATGCCCCACAGCGTGTCGTAATCAGGGTGGTCGGGGGACACCATCCACACGTCACCATTAGCCCACATGACAAAGGTGTCAATATTGCTACGAGCAGAACCGTAGCCTTCCTTGGCGGCTGCGATGACAGTGAACCAGGTGGACTGGTCGTAGCCATGACAGGCGATCATGTCAACGTCGTATGGGATATTGCGCTTGGCAAGGCTCTTCTTCCAGTCGTTCCACCACTGGGTGGTGATGTCGCTTGGGTCATCGATCTCATCTCGCTCCATTGCTTGGAGAAGGTCGTCGATCGCTGGGTTGTCATCGTAGTCATTGATATTGTCGGTTCGCGTGTTGCGATCGGCGTTGATGACAACGATGGCGACATCCTTGTTGGGGATCCACGACCTGGGATCTCCACTATCGGTGTCCTGGCGCACGGTGTAGTTGACGCCGTTTTCATCGGTGTACACGTCGTCCTGGCGGATGTAACCGGCGTGAGTGGTGTGGGTCAGATTCATGAGTAAAGCCCTTTCCGGGTGATTGAATAAATGCCACACAACCCCTGCTCAGCGATTGTGAGACAGGGGTTGTGCAGGGTTGGTTATTGGCTGTTTTAGCTGTCTTGATCGTCATCGTCTGATGCAGATCCAGGTGAAGCCGTAGCGGTGGCTCGTAGGAGTCCTCGTGTCGAAACCGGCATGTTATGGGGGATACCAATCTTTCTCATGGATCCACCGGCTGGCTGGATGTCGATCCAATCGTGAAGATCGTATTCGACAGCCAATGGCTCATCACCGACAATGCGGTTCTGAGTACGCGTGGCTGCGGGCGTGACGATCCAGTTCTTACCCTCATCGGGTGTGTCTTGTAGCACGAGTGTCAGATGCTGAACGAACTTGTTGTAGCCCAAAGGCGGGTTCGATGGCTGATCTTTGACCAACCACGCTCGGTATAGAGCGTAGAGGAATCGCCACGGAAGCAGATCCCAGACCATGCGATCGAGGAACTCTTCGACAAACGCTCTGATGGGGTCGTTTTCGATCTTGTACCGATGGAGCGCCGCTTTGACAGCGGCTGGCTCAGACAGCTCGTAGAAGTTGCCGCTGAGCACACGGTGTAGGACGTATTCCAGCACCTCAGTGCGATGCATGTAGTCCTGCTTGATGTATTTGCGCTCAGAACCCGTGAAACTTTTGTTGAACGGGATGATGAGCTGTCGACGATAGAGTGAGCCTGACTTGTCTCGGAACCGGGGCGTGTCGTTAACACACTGAACCATGAACCCCCGAAACTGATATGCGATGGGGGTCTTGTTTTTGCGGTTGATCAAGATGACATCGTTGGTGATGACAGCCTTGAGATTTGCCGCTTTGTCGACGTACTCGCCGACATCGTTCTCGTCAACAAGAACGGCATTAGTCCTAATGAGTGGTTCGAGATGGAAGTCTTTGCCGAAATCAGCAACGGGGATTGAGGTCCATGCCCGCTCACCGCATAGGTTACGCATGAGGGTGAGGAGCGTACCCTTGCCGTTGTTGCCGACTTCGGACAACAACCATGCAGTCTTGTCCCACGCAACGTTTGGCCGGATGATGGCTGACATGATCTCCCACAGAAGGTTGACGATCTCGGGATCGTCGTTGAGGTCAGCCATCCAGGATTCGATGTCCCAGTCGGTACCGTCGGCATTGTTATGGATGACGGGGTTGGCTGGGTTTTCTTTGTAGTCGATTGCTGATTTCGCCGTGAAGACGACCTCGGGGGTGAACGGTAGGAGAGTCTTCGTTTTGTAGTCGAAGATCCCGTTGTTGACGGCCACGAGATCGCGGTCAGTGTTGACCGTGATGCGAGGGGCGTTATCTTTCAGCATATCGATCACATGGTCAAGCTCTTTAGGTGAGATCGAGTAGTTGTACGCACGGGCGAGTACTCGGATCGAAACCTCATCGGTGACGTAGATGCCTGTGTCGGGACCGTGATCCATATACACGGCGAGTACATCATAATTGGGATCTGTGTTCTTATCCGATAGCATGATACGCACGATCCGATTGCGATGGAGCATGCAGTCAGCAATCACCGCTGGTGACAGTGTATTCAGCGTTTGGAAGGCGCGTGTGCCTTTGAGGTTGTAGTTCGCGTTTTCTGCGATTAACCGGTTGTTGATGCGGTTAAGCAGCTGGAACTCAACGCCTTTCGCATCGAGAACCTCTTGGTTTTGGGTAGCAAAAAATAGCTCGACCTCATCAGAGATCAGTTGGTTGCGCGGTGGCAACATAGCCTGACTAGGCTTCGCCTGTGTCTGAGCAGCGGTAGCAGTAGTGGCTGTATTTGTTGTCATTAGGGCCACATCCTCGTCATGTTGGATGCGGCGTCATTAGAAATGAGCAGCATGTGGGACCTTCTTTCGATTGTAAGGAGCACGGGTGTTGGGACTGCTGCGTATGTGGGATGCGCAGAAGTTACTCGTACACCAGAAAAATCGTACATCATACGGGGTTATCGCGCAAGCTGCGCATAGCGATGAGCGACTATGCGGCCAGTCGCCATGTTCTGCCGTCTCTCGACGCGCGACAGCGCGTTATCCGAAGAGACTACAGGACGTGGGGTCTCGCGTGCTCTAAATGCGTCTGTGAGGCTCTGGGGCTACATCAATGCATCCAAGTGCCGGTCTGTGTCCCCCAGGGCCGTAGAGACGCGCCTGAGGGCCTTCTCGTGGATGTGGAGCTTCTTCAGCGGAGCGCATTGCTCATGGGGGTGGGTTGGTGGATGTCGTGAGAGGGGCCTGTAGCAGTTTTTCTTCTCGGTGTAGCAGATTTAGAAAAATATCTGCTACAGGGTTTTTTGGCGGTATTACACCAGAAAGTACTTATTGATAATTATTTCTAATAAAAAACTGCTACATACATAATCGTTGGTATATCAAGGAAAAACCTGGTTTGTAGCAGATGTAGCAGATATTTCCCTTGCTACGCACGCATGTGCGCACGCGTGATACCTGGAGAAGCTGTTTCTGTCAACCCTGAGAATGTATGTATTTCATATGCTGAGATTATTACTTGACTATGTGTTTGGATGCGTGTATCACGCGCGCATGCGCGCATGCGCACCTGAGGACTTGGTGCCAAAAAACTGCTACATCTGCTACAAGTGGCACTTTTCGTTGCAATGATGCGCGAAAGTGCTGTAGCAGCGATTTTTGGCCTTGTAGCAGTTTTTGCTACACGTGTTGTTTAGCTTGATATTTCAAGGGAAACAGGGTTGTAGCATGTAGCAGTTCTTGGTCCAATATCTGCTACAAAGACCTCTTTGGCTGTGTGTCGGTGATTGGCACCACAGTGTTGAGCGAGGTTATTTTCCGATATGTAGCAGGGATCACAATTGGCCTAGTTGTCTTTATGTGCGTTGAGGTTGCGCATGAGTGTCTTGCTCATGTATGATGTCTTTGACAGGTTGATCCGAGTTCTTCGTTGAACGTTGTGAGGACCTGGGGCGATGTGGGACCGCACATGCGAGAACGAACGGGAGCTGGTGGGACGGCTCCCGTTCGTGCTTTATTCGGTGTCACGCTGGGAGTCGTTGTGTCAAGATAAAACAGGGGCCATCCTCACTGGATGGCCCCTGTTGCTTTCATGAAAGTGATCCGCTGTCAGCCTTCGTGCTTGTTGCTTGTTGGCGTGGGATCCGGGTCTCTTGTTTTACGCGCTCATGCGATGAGGTTTTGCCACCATGCCTTGAGGCGCTCTTTGCGTGCTCGCTGACGCGCCCACTTCGCCCGCTGCTTAGCGCGGTGCTTCGCGGGGTTCCATCGCAGGGAGTGGTAATCCGCGTATCGATCGCGCTCGGCCTGCTGCTGGGCGAGGAGCTCGGCTCGGGTGAGGCCGCCGTTGCATTGGCGCTCCATCCAGAGCTTGAACTCAATAGAGCTCGTATCTGGAAGAGCATAGACGAACTCCGCCGCGTAGACGCGAGCTCGCTTCAGGAAGACGATGCGCTCTCGGATGAGCACACCGCGTCGATCGTGGATGCGGCGCTTCGTCTCGCTGTACTGCCAGTTGGCCAGAAGGTCTTGTTTCGTCTCGCTGGGGAGACGGTTGTAGACCACGTGACGCAGGATTGCGTTTGGCGTGCCGTCGAAGCCTTCAATACCTTCCCCAGGCTTCGGAGGATTCCATGGCCCGAGCTTCTTGGGTAGAGGCGGAACGACGATGTTCTGCTTATTGTCGTACATGAGTCCGTACTGAATGATCATGACAATCCCCCTTTCTGAGTAATTGAGCAACGATATATTAAAAGATTGAAATGAAACTTGTTTCTTCGTTTCAATACCCGGTTCGTACCGCGTACGAACCGGGAGGGGTGACGGGGTATTCCACCACCGTCACCCCTCCCCTTTACTCTCTCACTTGCATCAACAGATCACTGGACCTGTCGCGCTTCCCCCCCCCTACGTGCGATCTCTCGTGGGAGATGCACCCACAGGATGGATGTGATGAGCAGTAGTGCCACTGCGATGACTGCCTGAGTAGTCTTAACGGGGACGCTAGGGATTATCAGTGCGATGGTATTGAATAACATGTGAGCACCGATACATGCTGTGAGATTCTGCGTTCTCTCATACAGGTAACCTAGAGCGATACCCAACGGGATCGTCAGAACGACCTGGATGAGGTTGCCGTGTAGCAGCGCAAACAGCAGCGTTGTGATAGCAATTGCCGATGTGGCCGAGAACCGTGTCCGTAGGAGTGGGTACAAGAACCCTCGCATGAGAGCTTCTTCCCCGATCGGAGCAATGATGAGGCTCATAATGACGATAGCGATAGCCGGTGTTGTCTCTGTCAATTTCTGCGTTGGTGACGGGTAGTTCAGCGTCTGTTTGACCCAGAGCGCGATGAGCGTCGCACTCAGGTTGACGACGATGATGACAATAGGCACTGCTGCGTACTCAAGTGCTGTGATGCGCTTTCGGTTGATCGTTGCGATCGTGTTCTTGTTCCTCTTGCGCCAGAAGATGACGCACGTGGCTGCGAACGCATTGGTGTAGGCGATTGCAAACACAGGTTTCTCTGTGATGTTGTATGTGAGCGCCATGACTCCCACATATGCAACGATCGTCGCGATGGCGACGATTGCCACGCCAGCTCGACTCTTGCGGATTTCTAGGATCTCTAGCCAGAGCTCCTGGATTATTTCTTTTAGTGGCATGTGGCTCCTTTCTTTGCTTGTTTGTGTTCTCTTATGATTCTGGCGCGATCTCTACCTCGTGATCAACGATTCCTTGCAGGGTCGTGTGACCTGCAAAGGTGTTGAGATTGAGTGTGACTCGTAGACGGCACATGGCGTCTGCTACGTTGATGCTGTTCTTTCGTTCGCTGAGCAGTGGTGCGAGATCGGCACGGTTCCACCACAACAATGCAACACCTTCTGGCGTGATGATTTTGAGATGCTGCTTTTGATCACCCATTGTGTGAATCGAGCACGTCACTAGGTTGATCACCATGTCGACTGGTGGGGCCGGGAAGCCATGTCCGAATGGTGCAAGTTCTTTGACTGCGTCCATGTACTGCGTGATCGCCTTGATCTCATGGAGTGGCGCATCGGCATCTGCGCTTGTTCCCAGGACAAGAGCGGCTGGATCCGAATGGACCAGGATACCTGTTTCGGCAATGACCTCATCTCGACGCTTGGGGACAAGAATCGCCAATGCGTCGCATAGTGCCTGTGGTGATGGCGCATGGACACCACACGCGAACTCGTGCCCCTGGGCACCGATGTTTGGGTTACCCAGAGAGCTCAATTGCTCGATGACGGGGAACCACGTGGGGGATCGCATGGATCCAGAACACGACTCGTCAGCATGGATGCGCACAACTGCAACTGGATGCCCATGCATGAGCATCAGGTTCTGTGCAATGAGTCCCAGCATGCCGGGCAATGCATCCGTGGGGAACACATACGGGGCCCATGGCTGATCGCTTTCGAGGATCTCACCTAGGATTTCCCGTGTTTGCGTCTTGCGCTGGAGGTTGTACTCAACGAGCTGCTGAGCGGCTGCTCGTTGCTCATCGGGGGTGTCGGCAGTGAAGACAGCGAAGCCTGTCCTGTAGTCCCCGTCGACACGCCTGGTGGCATTGAATGCTGGAGCTATGGAAAACCCATATAGCTGTTCATCAACACGCTCGTGGGTTGCGCCTAGCTCTTCGAGCAGCATGCTTAGCCCTTCGAATGCTCGCATGTACACCGGATGGTGATTCTGCGATCGCAACATGGAGAGCAGCGTTGGTGTCCGATCGATGGTGATGTCGATATCGTCGAATTCGTCGGGCTCTTCATATTTCGACTTCACCTTTTTGTAGGTCGGCGCTGGCTGCGGTGCTGCGATGAGTAACCTTGTGAACATGAGAGCCTCGCGGACGAGATCTCGGTTTTCATACACGAGGCTCATGACATCGGCTACCGTCCCAATGCCTGCGAACGTTTTGAGCCAGGTAATGGCAGAGAGAGCGTGTGGCTGGTAGAGCGATGCGTATCGTTCTACGACTTGGTAGGCCACATGTGCGCCGCATATCTCTCGGTTGGGGTAGGTTTCATCAATCCTGTTAGGGTTGACGAGGATGTGAGCCAATGACTGAGATTCCTCGACGTGATGGTCTGTCACGAGAGTGATGAGACCGATGTCGTTCGCATGGTTGAGGGCTGCCGTGCTGTTCGTACCTGCGTCACAGGTGATGATGGCGCTCGTGTTTGGGAACCGCTGTCTCACTGCGTCGATAACTGTAGGCTGGATCTCATGACCTAGTTGGTAGTCGGGGACATGTAGATTGGTCGTGAGACCGATCTCGTTGAGACCCGCATAGAGAATCATGCCAGCACAGATGCCGTCGGTGTCAAAGTCTGGCACGATGGTGGTTTCTTTGCCTGAGTCTCGTAGGATCTCCAGCGCCATGACCATTCGATCTACGTCCTTGAGCAGTGGATGCTCAGGGTTGTTGATGTCTGTGAGGTACTGATCTGTCCATCCCATCCGTTCACGGACACGATCGAACAGATCTAGACCACTGATTTCAAACATTGATTCATCGATGTCGAGAGGCTGCGGAGCCGTTTTGGATTCCATACGGTGGTGACTCCTTTCGTAAAGTTTGTTTTGATACTAAAACCCCGTAGCGGGTTAAGATCCACGCTACGGGGTTTGGTTGATGCTGTGCTATTAGACGACGGGCAGTGTCGTTGCTGCTTTGCCTTGTTATCAGGACTGCTTTGCAGTCTGATAGGCCGCCACAGCGTCCTTGAGAGGTGCCAGGGATGCTGTTACGTCGGTGGCCTTCTGTTCAATGGCATTGGCCTTTTCGATGGAAGCAACAGCTTCGTCGTAAGACGTTACAGTCACCGTGGTCGACAGCGTGTGCGACTCATTTGTCACAGCCTTGAGAGTATCGTATGCAGCCTTCACGGTGTTGTTTGACTGCATCTTTGGGTCAGCTTCCACGATGGCGAGCTGCTCGGATGCGTTTTTCTGAGCAGTCGCTAGGTCGGACTTGGAAGACCCCATCAGATCATTGGCTTCATCGGTGGCTTTGCTGAGTCGATACGCATCGCGGGTTGCGATGAACGACTGGGTTTGACCCTTAAGCGTCTTGATAGCCTCGTCGATGCTCGCGTAATCCTGTTCTCCAGGGCACTGCGGAACATTATTGTCGTTCTTGAACTTCTTAGCCTTGTCGGTGGCTTTGTCCAAATCCGCGATTGCCTTCTGACCCTCGGCAGACAGAGGGAAACCATCAGTGTGCATGAGTCGAGTACCCTCACCGGGCTCTAGGGATGCGTCGACGGAGGCGAGAGCGTCCTTGGCGTCCTGGATGGTCTGGTCGAGTTGTGCTTGCTTGTCTGTGAACACTTGCTGTTGATTCTGACAGGTAGCCGCCTGTTCGACCTGCGAATGTGGATGCAGAATGGCTGCGGTGATACCCATGAGGGCACACATCAGGGCGATGATCGCGATGATAATCACGATGATCTTGTTGCGCTTGCTCTTGTCATTTGTGTCGGTTTCGGTGTCTGGCACCTTCAGCGCCTTCATTGTTTCCATGTTTTCCTCCTTGGTGATGATGTCTCTGACCTTATACCGTTGTTCTTTGTTCTTTGAGCACCATCACCAAGGATCTTGGTTAGGCGTCTTCGTCGGTCTCGGTGTCTGAGTTGTTTGTGTTGATGTAGCTGGGTGTTGCAATGATTCGGATGTAGGTGTCCGGATCAAGTGCGGATTGAACAACCCTGTATTCGGGCGGCATCATAAGCGCGATGAGCGCTTCGCTGTGAGCACGCTCCCCGTGCTCGTCAACTCGTAGTAGCTCTTCTTGAGCTCGGATGATGATGTTGCTTTCATTGGGTACAAGCGCAATACCCTCTTCTGGGTTGATCGCGATGTGCTGAGCAGCGGGAACGACGATGACCATCGTGGCTGTGTCGTTTTTAATAGTGTCAATGATGCCCTCATCGTCTACGAGCGTAGCGTTGTGGCCATGCTCGTTGCACCACTTGTTGAGATGCTCACTGTTGGTGATAACAGTGAGTTCAACACGGGGAATATCTACGAGCATGTCAATGTCGTCAATTGCGTGGGGTGTGTTATCTGCCATATCTGTCATGTGGGGCAGAAGTGCGAGCTTTGTCTGCGCGATTGCTTCTGCCACCGTCTCGCCCAACTGGAATGTCTGTGTTGCCGCCTCTGTCACGATCGCCATAGTGATCGTGTTGTTGTTCTCATGATCTGTATGACTCATATGGGACTCCTGTCTCGTGCGTTTCGTTTCATTGGTTCTTATCTGGCCATGCCCTGACCACAATAAGACTTTCTTTCATTGCTCGGCTCGCCAGCGGCGAGCTAATCCAGTGGAACGAAATCATTACAGGAATGATTTACAGTTTTCAGTAGCATACTCGGTGCCACCGGTGGTGGCACCCGGTGGAACGAAGCGTGTGGAACAATCAGCCCGATACAGGGGTGGGTTGTTCCTTTTCTTCTTTCTATGCGTTTATCGTTATGTTGTTATTTTTATGCATCAACTGAGACTCTTGTGAGTTTCAGTTGTGCGTTCCCACCCTTCTCCCCTCTTTTTCCTTTTGTCCCCCCCTGTTTCTTTTTGGTGGTGAGGGGTGGGGATATTGAAGCATTGCTGTATGTTTTTCGAAACCTGTTTCTGGGAAACACATATATAGACGCGTGGAGTTGGTGATACATATAGTTGTTTATAGTCGTATGTATCAACAGTATTGTTACTAGCTTCTTGTATTTTTCTTTTGTTGCTTACTTGTTTGCCTGAATGGAACCGTTAGGTTCCTGTTGTGACTGTTGTAACATTCGGTGCATCTTATGCATGCGCTGTTGTCGTATTTTCGCACTTTTCTATCCTGCTGCTCTATTTATGTACAACTCTTACGTTTTTGAGCATAGCGATAAAACGTAAGAGTTGGGTGATGAGCAGCAGGGGTTGCTCAGGGTCTGAGTAATGAGACCGTGCATCGTATATGTTGATTGGGGGAATGTTACATAATATTGCGCCCAATCGACATATACGACCAAGGTGTTTTGTGGTAGTCGGTTTTGATTCTTAGAATCGAAACCGACTATTTGTTTCCTAACGCCTTGTGTCACGGGACTCATCGGGAAGACCCGATGGCACAGATGCATAGACAATGCATCTGTGCCGTGTTTCAAGCGTCGGGAACCGACGCGCAGAGGGCACCCGAGACAGCCCCAGTGGGGCTGTGGAGGGCAAGCCTGTGAAGCGATAGCGGAACAGGCGCAGTAAGAGCCCCGAGGAGCGTAGCGACGAGTGGGTGAGGGAGGGGTCGAAGCGGAGCGAGACCACGACCGAAGGGCTGTCGGCTATGCCGACCGAAGGAGTACGCGTAGCGTACGACTGAGCCAGCCCCTCTTATGCCCTTTTTTACCTGATCCACCGCCAGCGACCATTAGGGAGCGAAAGGTGGGCAAAGTGGCGTAACGAAGGGGAAAACAGGCGATACCACCGGGGGTGGTACCACGGGTCGTTGAGGCGGTACCGCCTCCGAGACGTGGTACCACGGGTGCCTGTTTTCCCTGTTAAGACGGGGTTTGGGCGGTACCACGGTCCGAGCTTGCTTGGCACCGTGGTACCACCATGCGGCTTCAGCCGCGTAACAGGGTGACGAACCGAGCGAGCGCAGGTTTGGCACACTGCTGTGACCCCCGTCTTGCCGGGCCTGGAACAGGCCCGTAAACGCCGTAAGGAGCGCGGTGTAACCGGGCTCCGTTGCATCACTGTAAGGCCCTGAAACAGCCGATGTAGCACTTCTGCTGCATCGGTGAAGTTCTTGTTTCAGGGGCGTTTGTTTCTGGGCTCTGAGAAGTAGAGGCAGCGGCTGTTGTAACAGCTGCAACGAGTGCACCAGATGCAGTTGCATCTGGTGTCTGGCAACCCTTATTTCATACCCACTAGAGGAGCCCAGAAACATGTCGGCGAAGCCTCCATTAACAGTCCATCGGATAACGCGTAACACCGGCTGATTCACATGCTGAGCAGGTGAAGCAGCCGGTGTTATAGAGTCTTTATATAGAGTTATCCGATGGTGTATTACTGCCACATGTAACAGGGCTATAACAGCTCTTTTTAGCGAGCTTTGCGAGCAAGCTCTGTTGCATGTGTGAAAACCTTGCAACATACGTGTATGTTGCGTGCCTGTTCATTTATTTCTTGTTCCCATCTGAGACAGGCTGGGACAGCCTGGTTCATAGCGTGTTTCAGATGGGGTAGCAACGCAAATAACAGACGTGATAGCAAGCGTTGTAACAGCAGTGATTCTGGCGCTGTTACAGACTGTTAATGTGCGCTCGCGGATGCGGTTGTTGCATGTCCATTATTTGCAGTATTGTTGCTTTATCGTAGAGGCTGAGAACATGATGGTTACGTGCCTCTTTAATCAGCGTTGCATCAATGTTTTTGCTATCGATCGATGCAGCATAAATAAACGTCGTGATGCATGGTTATAACAACCCTGTCACACCCTAGGCCCCGGTTGATGATTACTCTCCGCCCTTCTTGTCCTTCTTTTTAGGGTGGGATGCGTAGCTGCAACCGGGGCTGTCACAGCGAGTAGCCGTGCGTTTCATGGCTCTTTGATGGCGCAACGTTGACCATGAATAATCATGGTGGTGCAATGATGGCCAAATAACGGTCAATAGTGACCAGTTTGGGGCCAGTGTTGTACCCGATAAGTGACGACCCATGTACCGGTCTTTATCTGGCCCAATGATGACCCTGTAACAGCCTAATGATGATCTTATTGTGGCCGGTAATGTGCCTGGTTGTTATCTGGTTCGATCCTGGCCCTGTAACAGCCTTATAGTGGCGCTTTGATGACCAGGTGACAACCTGGATCAATGATGGGTCGTTGATGAGTCAATGACAGCCTAATGATGTGCTTGTTATGACCCAGGTATGGTTCTTTCCGGGTCAGGAAAGCGCTAGTAGCCCAGTTGTTACCTTGGTGATTTCCTGGTCAGATAAGAGCTCTGAAAGCGCTAGTAGTAATAGCCAGCGACAACAGAGAACAGTACTGGCGGCGCTGGCAGCGCTGAATGAAAAACCCCCGGACACAGAGATCTGTGTCCGGGGGTGGAGAGATAGGAAGGAAGGGGGGTGGAGAGAGAGAGAGAGAGAGATAGGAAGGGCGTGCGTTATTGCTGTCTTGTTGGTCAGTGTGTGCATCGTAACGATTTGTTGCTGCAACAAAATTCGTTACAATACTGCTGGCCCGGTTGGTTTATTGCGGATCATATGGCGATAACTGGGCTGACCGCCTGTGCTTTATGCGCGCCTCTCGCTCCTCTCGCTCCCCCCCTTTTTATGTAGGCAAGAGGGAGTAAGACAGCAAGGTGGGAGAGGAAAGAGAGGAAAGGACGACAAGAACAGCAAGAGTGAGCGCACAAGACAGCAAGCTAGAACAAGTAAACAAGAGAGAGAGAGAGAGAGGTGCGTTCTCTATGAAGATCCCTCATCAGTTCACTACGTTGTCCGCCAAGCTATCTGCGGTGGCGGCAATGTCTGTCATGGTTGTGTCGATGGGCGCAACCGCAGCTACGGCAGCAACAGCAACATCCGCGAGCGCAGACAGTGTAGGCGGTACTGTCGGTACTGTCAGTACAGACAGCCTGCCCACCCCCGTGGCAAGTGGCTACCAACTCACGTTCCATGATGAGTTCGACGGCAGCCAGCTTGATACGTCCAAATGGGGCTATCAGTACGGTTGCTTCGATCCGGGTCAGCGATCGCAAGCTACGTACACTGACAGCCCAGATAACGTTTCTGTGCACGATGGCTACCTGAACCTGACTGCCCGGTACTCGCCCACGAAGACTAAGTGGGACGGTTCGCAGATCCCGCGTACTTGTAAGAACGGCAGCACTGTGTACGATGCGCCGTTTACGTCGGGCATGATCACCACGAAGAAGTCCGATGGTGCTGTGCTGTATGCTGCGCCTGCTAGTGGTTTCTATGTCGAAGCGCGCATCAAGCTTCCAACTGCGCGCTCATCGTGGTCGTCTTTCTGGACTACTGGTAGCAAGAAGAAGCTGGGTGGCTGGCCGGGTATCGGCGAGGCTGATATTTTCGAGTCCAAGGGTTACGACCCGGAGTACTTGATGAGCAACACGCACACGCCTCAGGCTGGCAACCCGAAGAAGTCCGAGCAGCACCAGGGCATGATGCACGGTGACACGGCCACGTCTCAGAGTGAGTTCCATACCTACGGTATGCTCAAGACTGCCGACGCGATTGAGTTCTATTTCGATGGCCAGATGACGCACCGTGTGAAAATGAGTGACATCAAGGGTCCGAACCCGTTCGTCGACCCTGATAACAACTACATCCTGAAGTTGAACCAGATGGTGGGCGGTAACTACTTGACCAATGCCAAAGATTGGTCTGACAAGACCTACGTCGACGCGACCAAGTTCGCTGATGACTACAAGGGTGGTGCTGATGGTACAGACTTCGCTGGCTCGACCATGTATGTCGACTACGTGCGTGTGTATGAGCCGAAGACCGAGTCTGATCAGCCTGCTCAGCCTGTTGATCCGACTCCGGTCCCCTCTCCTGAGCAACCCTCTCAGCCCGCCGAGCCGACCCCGGCACCTGAGCAGCCTGCGCCCTCTCCGGCACCTGCTCCTGCGCCTGAGCAACCGGAGCCTCAGCCTGTTCCGGCTAAGCCAACCCCGGCGCAGCCTGCTCCTGCTGTTCCTACCAAGCCGGGTCCGGCTAAGCCACAACCAGCACAGCCTCAGCCTTCTCCTGCCCCGGCTGTCCCTTCCCAGCCAGCAGACCAGGCCCAGCCTTCTCAGCCTGCACAGTCTGAACAGACTCAGCCTGCGCCTGAGCAGCAGCCTACCCAGCCCAAGAAACAGCAGAAGCCTCACCCTGATCGTTTGGCGAACACGGGTATGACCTCGTGGTATCGCCCGATCGTTGTCGCGTGGAACAACTTCTGCTCGTGGATCACCAGCTGGTGGTTCTGGTGACGGATTGATCCGGTGATCGCTGAGCCACGAGCTTTGCGAGTGAGAGCCTTGAAAAAAGAAAGCCCCTGCGGGCGTCAACGCTGCGTCATTAAGACTGAGCAGCGAAGACCCGCAGGGGCTTTCAGGGTTTAGAGAGGATTAGGTGGAGGGTTAAGAGAGGGAAGGGGGGGCTAGGTGAGCTTAGGCGAGTTTATCTGCGCAGGTGATCGGATTGATCTGTGATCAGCCCACGAAGTAAGCGATGGTGTTGGCGGTCAGGAAGATCGCACACCACACGACGAGCGTGACGCCGAACAGCCTGAGGCCAGGGGTGGTGTCAGCGTAGATCCACTTGTAGAGGTCGGTGAGCTTGTTCTTCAGCATGGTTCGGTTCCTTTGTAGAGCGGGAGAGGTGTGAGACAGAGAGTTCTGTCAATTCAGGATTCGGGGCATCGATAGATGCCCCTTCTTCGGGTTCTGGGTGAGCGAGACAACACGAGAAGGGGGGGTTATACTCATTGAGGTGAGGTGTCTAGCCTCACAGCAAAAACTCACGAACCAAGGAGGATTAACCATGAGTACTACAGGATGTTCTGCATCAGAGCACATCAAGCAGCCAGAAGTTGGCTATATTCTACCGAAGCCGTTTGAAGTCACATCTTTAGGTGATGGTAGTGATGCATTAAATCCAGAAGAGAATGTCAGTCTCGATTTGGTCGCTTCGGCTGTTAGCTATATGACTCGCATTATGTCAGGGAAGTCCACTGAGTCAGTCTTTGGGTTCCCACTGTTCTTGGCGCGACGCATCGGAGGGGATGCGATTGCGGTCGAGGCGCAGCATCTTATCGACGGCATCGACGGTTTGGATGATGGATCTATCATCAATGCCTTGAAGTTGTCTGGGTTTGGTGGTCGATTTCTTGCTGATTCTGAGAGTTATCGACCCCTTGAAGAGATTAACCCTGATGAAGCAACGATCCAGAACGTGAGGACGATGGTCAAACGCTCGCTCCGTTTCTTTGATGCTTATGACGTGAAGTCGCCAGTGTCCGATACGCTTTGGGATCTCAATGTATCGACGTTGCGTCCAACGGAGGCGCAGACACTCCAGTTGCTCATGGATTGGCGTGAGCGTCTTCATTCGCCTCTTACGTGGTGGCATGATTTCAAGTACCTGGGCATTTACAACTCACGTCTGAACAACGTGTATCGGATCGGCGTTGATGCTATCCCTGATGATCTGATTAACGAGATCGATCGAGACGTGCTTGGCTACGCTAAGTAGAGCCCGGCACTGAAAACATAGCCCCTCTGAGACATCGTCAATGCCGATAGGCAAAGCTACATCTCAGAGGGGCTATCTGTGTTATTGGGCCAGGATCTCGTCACAGATCAACGGGTCGGAAGTCGTTTGCGAACAAGTGCTTGGCGCACTGCAACGGCGAGCACTTATCGAAGTACTCCCAATGCTTCAGCTCGCTCATGATCTGGCACGCGGCGCGTAGCACGACCGGTTCCCTGTAACTCCACGACTTCTCATCGCAGATGGTTTCCGGTGTGCAGTCCTCAAACGGGGTAGGCCAGACATCAAGGGAATCAATCCAGCCGATCGTCACGCCGTACACTGTTGCACAGTCCTGGATGTAACCCGGCATGATGAGCGACGGGAAATCCCACTGCGTGTCGCGTCGCTCCACATCAGCTTCGCCAGCCTTCTGGCGTGCCCATTTGTCCTTGGTGAGACCAGGCAAGTCGATCTGATCCACAGGTGCCGTGACGGCCATCTGCGTGAGAGAATCGACAGTGCATGCTACGGGGCGGCACTCGTCAGGAGAGTGCATGTTCTTGGCGTTCTTCGTGGCGTAGTCAAGAGCACATTCGATAGCCCATTCACCCAAGACGCGAGGAATGACCGTGCAGCCGCTGTCATCGTCGCCATAGCCCCATCCCCAGAAGAGCGCGCCTTGAACGGGCTCGTCCTGATACGCAGCCGACTCGTAGATGAGCCTGTCGCGCTGAGACGGGATGAGCACAGAGCCTTCCCAGTAGCGATCACCGTCCGAGTCCTCGTCGAATGCCTCGACGAGAATGCCGTTGTATCCGAGGTCGTAGACCTCGGCGTGCCGGTGGTAGTACCTGACATCTTCGAGTGCCTTGATGAGCTTGGTGCCCTCGTCCGTCATGGACAGAGCTTGAATCATCAGGTGCGCTGCTTCGTGGTTCATGTTGTTCACGTGGTTCCGCATGGTTGTGTTCTTTCTTAAGAGAGATGAGAGTGTGAGCTAGAGAAGCTCTATCAATTCTGTTATCGGGACATCGAAGATGTCCTATATATAAATATATAAGGGACAGAAGATATAGATGGTTGAAAAAATAGCTCCCCCACCCCGCCGCGTTCTCTTTTGAGCGTGTGTCGCCACACTGCTCTGAGAGAGGGTAGGGGTAGGGGAGCTATCGTGGTTTAGCTGCCCGGCCGCCCGGCTACTGTTCGGCTGCTCAGTCTTCGTACTCGTATTCCAGGTATTCCCTGTAATTACGGTAGCTACTGCCCTTGAGGGCGTTCTTGAATTCCTGACGCTTGCGGCGCTTGGTAGCACGCTTGGCTGCTGCCCGGGCTCGGCCCGGGGCATCGCCACAGCAGACGCAGTCGCGTCCGCCAGGGCCATAAGGGCACGTACACCCAATCATGAACTCATGAGTGGGGCTGGCCAGAGCCAGCATGTCATCCGCGTTGTTGACGAGAGTGTTGTTCAGGCGCTTGTTACGACGAGGCATCGCCATAACCTTCTTTCTGTTTGTTTGTGGGGTTGTTGTGGGTGGGGGAGTGAGAAGAGAGTGAAAGGGTAGGGATGGGATCGTCAGATCGCGTAGCGGTTGAACCTGGCGGTCTTATTGGACGTAGCAGGGTAGAACCTGAGCAGGCGCTCTGTATTCTCGTCCCAGTGCTTTAGCAGCGTGTCGAGCTCGCCCACGGTCTGCCAGAGCTCACCTTCAGTGTCGCGATCGAGACTCATCCCCACGGTTCCATAAAAGACGTTGCCGCACTTCTTACGAAGATTCATGATCTCCTGCTTGGTCGGATGTACACTCAGTGTCTTGCACGCGAGATCCGTGAGCTTGTCCCACATCGTGATGGGCCGCTCACAGCGAATCCCGTCGTGCTTGTCCTGAATCGCCATGTCCTGCACGATAGGCGTGAGATCGTCGATCATCTGATCGAACACATCATCGTCGTTAGCCTTGCCATCGGCAATGAGCTTGTCTTCGACCTGAGGGTAGATGTAGCCGCGCATGATCACATCTGCGCGGTGATCTCGCTCCATCCAGTCAGGCATGGCGGCGACCTCAGGAAGGTGCAGCACAAGGTAGGAAGTCCAACGCATGGTCATGGTGGTGCTTCTTTCTGTTGAGAGTGTGGGTATGTGGGTGTAGATCAGATACTGTATCGATTGAATCGTTCGGGCTTGTATGGGTGGAAACAGAGAGGGTAATCCTTGCCCAGTTCCCAGAAGAGAGTGGAGATAGAAAGAGAGATCTATCATTTCTGCGATCGGGACATCGAAGATGTCCTATATACAGAGAAAAAGAACAGTAAAAAGAGAACACACCCCTTCACTGAGCATTAACTCAGCAAAGGGGTGCGGCAGCGAGTCAGCGAGCCTGTTAATGGAGCATGGACCATAGCACCAGGCTAACGCCTGCGATGAGCGCAACGCCGACCATACAGGCGATCGTAGCGAAGAGTGCCTTCAGGTCATTCTCCGTGATCTGCATCTCGTCGGTATCATGCTCAGACTGATCAGTCAGCCCCTGTTCCTTCTTGAGTCGATTAAGCTCTTCCTCAAGTTCGTCTACTCGCTGGAGAGCGAGAAGGCCGAATACTCCCATGTTGTTGTCTCCTTTTCTGTGTTGTGATTTAGATTGATAGCGATAAGCCGATCACAACAGGTGTCATGACGATCGCCATGATCGTGCTCGCAACGAGCACAGACTTCGCGATGCAGATCATGTCCTGCTTCGTGATCGTGAGTGCGTATGCTTCAGCTGGATCAAGATGCTCGATGTCACCGAAGATCCAACTGGTGATTGCATTGATCATGTTTGCTGTCCTGTCTTGCGATGTCTGGTCAGTATCCAATACCGAGCATCTGCTCGACACGGCGATTGTTGCGTGGCATGCCAATGCCACGCAGATAATCATCCACCATGTTCTTCGTGGCGTGAGCACGAGAGAGTACGTCACGGGGGACGTAGGGATCATGCTCGTAGTTGTACTCTGCCCAGGTCTTGCCTGAGCCCTCCTGAACGAGATACAGATTCGCGTGCTTCTGGAGAATTCCGATGTCGTTGTATGTGTTACCACGGGTATAACCACCAGACATACCGCCCCAGCCAGAGAAGTGTGTCCCCCAGGATTCCCCTGGGAATAAGTTCTCAAAGCCGATGCATTTGATGTAGTTATCGCACACGCGGTATCCGGTGACACCCAAGATGATCGCGTCTTCTCGACGGAAGCTATAGTGGTCGTAGCCGTACGTAGGCTTACCAGTCAGCAGCACACTGCCGACTGTGAGCTGCGACAGATCAGCGACAGGCTGCTTCTGCTGCTTGGCCATCTGATCAATGATCTGCTTGATCTTTTCTCCGCGCTTTGCCTTTGTCGCTTCCCAGTCAATCCAATTGAGCTTCTCAATGAATTCGGGGTTGAGTTCGTAACGAACGAGACCCTGAGGGATACGCAGTTCTGCGTGATCCTTGTAGACGAGCAGAGAACCGCAGCGCTCTTCATAGTGCTGATACTCAGTGTGATCCGAGTGCTGGACTTTCGTGTGGAACATGGCAAACTGGATATGCGACCAATCCATCCAGATGAGCCTGCTCTTTTCGTCACGAGAATTGGATCGATTGAATCGATCGGCTCAGTCACGTTGGTAACTGTGATCGTTAGCCGTGTGCAATCGGGGATGCCCAATTCCGAGCTCTGGATGAACTCAGTGCACACGTTGTGAGTCTTGTCGTTCCAGTCGAGCTCAACGGCGTTCAGTACGCCAAGGTAGAGTTCTTCGCCGGTGTTGTTTGTCGGGTCGATCGAGCCCAGCGTTGCCAGGAACATCTCGGTGGTCTCACGCGAGAGTGTGTCGATCTGTGTTGGGAGATCGCAATGGCGATCGTTCATGTGTCGAAGTCGCATATTTGCGCTCTTTTTTCTGTTAGGTGTGTTATTCGATGAGTGAGATCCTCGTGGACCAGGAACGGATCAGATCTGCGCTGACCACGGCACCGTCGGTGATTCGACGCCACTGCTTGTCGAATCCTTTGATGAGACGGGCAACGTATGATCCGGTGTCATCGATATGCATGATTTCAATGGCTGTGCCGATTGGCAGAGCGTCGATGTTCATGTGCGTCATGGTTCTTAGCTTTCAGGTATGTAGATGATCATGAGCTCAGATGCGTGCTCGAAGCCAGACCACTGGCTAGAAACACGAGGCTGCTCATTGTTGATGTAGTGGTGGGTTTTGCCCTCACGGTCCAGTTTCGCCCACGGTTCGCCCGTGTTACTGGGCTCCTTACGGAAGTACAGGGAGTTGTGATAGTGCGTATCACGGTCGACGCGAAGAATAGTGCCGTCAGGCAGATTGTCCAGACCGTCCGAATCGATGTTGATGCGCTCGAAGAGCGGCTTGTGGTCCATGGTCCAGAAGTTTCCGATGTGGAAGAATGCGGGGATAATCCCAGTCTCGTACATCTTGCGTCCGGCTTTGGTCTGGATCTTGATAGCGCGCATGATGCACACCTTTCTGTTTTTTGGGAAAGTAGAAGGGGGAGAATTCTTCTCAGTGTGATTATCGGAGCATTATTAGATGCTCCAGATATATAAAAGAGAAACAACCCCTCATCCACACCGTTAGGTATGTGTGCTGATGAGGGGTATATCAAAGAGAAAATGCCGACATGTTAGTTATCGTTGCACGCCTGTTGCATTTTCGCGATGTGAGGGCGGATGGCGTTCTCCAGGAGTTTCCTGAAATATTCTGCACCGAATCGCACGAAAAGTTTCTCGGTGCTGTCCAGCATGCCGTATTCTTTCGCCTCTTCGATGAACGTGTCACCGATGTAGTCGTTCTCGATAGCCAATGAAATACCTCGCTGAATAGCGAGTCCTCGAAGGATAACGAGAACAAGACTTTCATGGACGGGTAGTTCATTGATCGACCTCTCGTCGCTTCCATCGAAGAGCTTGATGTCCCAGTTCACTGGGATCCAATCGAAAGAAGTGCGCCCAAGGCTGTAATGGGCGAAGAGTACAGACATGTTGAGCGTGATGTTGAAACCGGTGACAGTAATCGTCAACCGTACACGAGTTCTACCCGTTTCTGGGTCAATCACGGTGTTTGCATGGACCTGATGAGTCGTGTCGTCCCAGTCGAGATCGAGAATGGTCGTCATATTCTTATGGACGTAGTATCCATCGTACGGGAGCATGCCGAGCATTCCCAGAATCATCTTGGAGGTGCGGCGCGAGAGTTCTTTCATCTGCGTTGTGAAGAAGTCTTTGCGTGCGATGTACTTGTCACGTTTGTGATAGAGCTGCATAAGTGAAGTCTTTCTGTGATTTAGTTCTGCTTATATTTCTCTGGGTTCATGACGTTTTCGATGATGTCAATCAATCCGAGTTTGGCCCACGTATCTTCCTGTGTCTTGAATGCATTGTTCTGTGTGTAATCACGTGGCTGAACGATCTTACCCTGAGCAATGGTTCGTTCGTTGTCACGGAAGATGTATCGCTGAATGATCAGCTCTCGCAGCACAGCCGCCATGATTCCCCACGTGATGGTGAATTCCTTGAGAACGCGCCCTTTCTTGGTGATGGTGATTGCCCATGCCATGGGTTCGTAATACAGGGCAACCTGCTGCGTGCAGTCGAAATCAACTGTCATGTCAACACAGGTATCGGTATCGGACTGCACGCAGATGTGCAACGTCGTGGTTCCGTTGTTGCCACCCAGATCTGGTGTGTATGTGACATTAAGTGAATGCGTCGCATCGTTCCAATCCAGTGCGATCGCATTATTGATGATGTCGTGGATTTGCTGACCCCTTTTCTGGGGAGTGATGAGCGTCAGTGCCGACAGGAGCATGCGTCCCGTTGTGCGGTTGATGCACATGATGTCACGCTTGAAGTCGAACTTTTCTGGATGGGGTTTGTAGTCCATGATTCATCCTTTTCTTTCTTGGTTGGTAGATAAGTAGGTAGAGATACACAAACCCCCCCAACGCACAGGTATTTCGTGCGCTGGAGGGGTTATGGTGTTGGCGGTAGCGCCGGATCACCACGTGCCTTCGTAGATGACCGGGTCCGGGTAGAGCTCCGGGTTCTCAACAATAGGACTGAAGACCTCGACGATCTTCTCCCACTGCTCGATGAGCAGCTTCGGGTACGGGTAGTTAGCAGGGGTGATGCGATACTTGCTGACGTACTTGCCCCTTGTCACCAACCTCTTGATGAGATCGATGGGAACCTCGTAGGGACCGAAGTCCGCGTTGTCGATGCCACTCGCGAGGTGCTTGACGAGGTACTCATGGATCGCGTACGCGCCCCGCAGGTAGAGCAGCTCTTCCTCGTACGGCTCGTTATTCTGCATCTTCTTGTCGGCGATCGCATCGAGCTCGTCATCGGAGTACGCATGCGGGTATGCGTCGCGCATTGCCTGCTTGTGCATTGCGCGCTGGATGGACTCAGGGATGCCGTTCAGGTTGCGACGGTAGTAGAACATCATGCTTAGACCCATGATTGGGCCTCCTGTCTTTTTGTATGAACGTGTAGGTGTGGGGGTTATTTCAGTTGCTGATTAGCTCGGTGAGCTTGTGAGTTCAGAACACATGGACGGTGATGACAGCATTCTTGTGACTCGGATGATTCCGAATGAATCGTGCGAGCTCCCAGGGTGTGAGTTCGTTGCCATTGTTGGCAATCCAGAATTTGTGGGAACTGAAATGACCCTGTACTGCCATGTAGGTGGTGACACCGGTGTCAATCACGCATCGTTGCGTCACCAACTCTGCGAGATCGTGGATGGCACCGTTTCCGTCTTCGATCATCGTACCGTTCAGAGTCTTATTGGATCGCTTGGTGGAAATCATTTGTATGTCTCTTTTCGTGAAGGTGTTGGAAGAAAGATGAGAGAGAATTTCTATCAATCCTGTGATCGGGACATCGAAGATGTCCTACATATATAGAAGAGACAGAGAAGAGAACAAACCCCTTCAACGCACAGTGTTTCTATGCGCTGAAGGGGCTGAAGAGGTTGTCAGTCATGCATCAGCTTGGTGAGCTTGTGCGCGATCATCGTGAGACCGTTCTTGTCGAGCGGGTAAGCCTCCCCACGGGAACCCTCTCCGCTTCCGAAGAAGTTGTACTCGAAGAGGTAAATCTCCTGAGCCGTCAGATCGATCACCGGAACAACCGGGTAATCGCTGTCCACAAGGAGAGGCATGATCTGCTCGTTCGATGTGAACAGCGGCTCATCGTGTGCTGCGACAAAAGACACAGCCTTGATGCCCGAGCCGGTCTCTTCATCGTCGCCCCTGGTGAACGCCCTGGCGAGGATGCGTACGAAGTAGGCTTCGTGCGTGATGCGGTTGAGACCGTACGTGTAGCATGCCCGTAGGGCGTCAAGAACAGCGTTCATACCGCCCCAATGTGAGTAGAGAGTGACACCTGTCACCAAGTCAAGGGCGTGAGGCAAGAGCTGCTTGTCGGGGCTGATCGGCTCGTTACGTCGCCAGACAGGCGTCTGGTTGATGACATGCTCGATCTGAACACGATCGGTGATGATTACCATGTTGGAACGGTTGCCCATGATGGGCTCCTTTCAGGATTAGAAGAATGGGGAGAGGAGAGAGAGAGCGGGGAATGGAAGAGTGGAGAGTGATTAGCTGTAGTTGTCACGGATAATAGGAACAACGACGGTCTCTGTTCCGTTCGCCTTGCTTTCGTTGCATAGCCGCCTCAGCGTATTCCAGTCAACATGACGATGTTCCATCATCGCAGTGATGAAACGGTGGAGATGCCGCGAGGTTGTCTGCGAGTGGTCGAATGCGTCGTTGCGGACGCGCACAACCGAACGAACCGAAGGGATCGACTTGTCTGCCGAATCGTTAGAGACGTAGAGCGAAACGAGTGCGACGACCGTCCTGTACGAGTAGACCTCGTACTCGTGCTCTCCGATGAGATTGGTACGGCAGACGATGGTGAAGTTTGTCGCCACCGGAATAATCCCATCTGGTTGATCAGTGATGAGCTCTCGTGCGGCCTTGTCGATCTCTGTAAAAATGGTTTTCTTCATGGTGTGTTCTTTTCCTTTTATACGATCGCTATTGATATGTGTTGTTTACTTGCGCTTTTTGTCGGTCTCGGCAGGGATGAGGATGGCGACGGAGACGATGAAGTTCCAGACCATCGCCACAAAAAGAGCCTTGTAGTCGTCGTCAATGATTGCTCCAACCAGAACGCTTACCAACATCGCGTTGATAATCGCTATGGTGAGGCGAATAACGGTTGAAATGTTGCACATGTTGCTACCTTTTGGTTGATGTTGGTTGATGTGGGGAGACGAAGAAAGAAAAGAGAGAGCCACTACGCTCCCCTTTTTTCTCCTTTTCAGTCGTTTGCACAGACATCGCAGTACACGGCCTCGGTGAGGCCCAGGTACTTGATGCTCTTGTCGGTCATGTTGGTCCAGACGGTGCAGCCGCACTCGGTGCAAAAGATGGACATGGTGGTCTCCTTGTATGTGAGCTTCTGTTCCTAACTGGTCACAATCCGTGCTACACAAACGCAGCACAGACACAGAACCAGAGAAGATGATCAATCTGTTTATCGGCGCTGCTTGCAGCGCCTTGGCCAACCCCTTCAAGAGATGATAAAAGAGACAGTAAAGGACCGTAGAGAGGTGTGCGATGTACTGGTAATCGAGTCAATTTGTCGCGTTACTGCGTATATATGTGCTACTGTAGGTGCTGTCTTCTCAGGCTCAGACTGTGCGATCGTCCCAGTCAACCGTGCATCATACGTTGATCTGCTGCGAGAAGGCGAATGGTAACGCCTGTGGTCAGGCGTTGCGTAACAGCAGGTCTGTTTTTGACTCAACAACAACAGAAAGCGAGGTACGATGACTTCTCGTACGACTAAGCACAAGGGTCGCAAGGCCGTGGCGACCGCTGCGCTGGTGGCGTTTACTGGCGCAGCTCTTTTGGGCACAGGTGTGAACCCTGCGCTCGCGGATGGCCCTAATGGTGGTTCTGGTGGCACTCCTGGTGGCAACCTGGGCGCTGCTGGCAGTCTTGATATTCGCTATGCATTCTTCGACGATGCTGTTCCTAACCCTCAAGGCGGCGCTGCTTCGGTTTCCCAGGGCTGGGGTCAGGACAGTATCGATTGGTTCACGGGCAAGGCCGGTATCACCGGTACCACCATGGCGAACAAGCTGCAAGCATCTTGTACCGAGGCTCTCAACGAAGCTATTGCCCGTGGTCAGGCTGCTGGTGGTAAGGACGTTCAGGCCCGTGTGGTCGGCATCATGTATGCCATTAACGACGGTGTGAACGGTAGTGGCGCTGCTCGTGGTAAGCAGTACTTCTACGACAAGGTAACGGAATGGAGTAATGCAGGTTACCCCGGTCTTTCCAACCGTTCGACGGAACTTGGCAGCTTTATTAGTGATCTGGCTCGAACCGGTGCTGATAAGGGTTCGGCTGCTGCTGACGATGGGCTTGTCTCGACCTCCTGTGTGGCTGTGAACAGCGAAGAGCCACAGGGTATCTCCACGCCACCTGCCTATGATCTGACGGTGACCACTGATCACGCGTCGACGGTCACGGAGGCAGGTAGCACGACTCCTGTGTATGACACGATCCATGCATCGCGTGGTAGCTCGACGCTCGATGAGAACGTCGACGCTGATGTCATTTTGACCTACGAAGGCCCAGAAGGTGAGGCCAAGTCCGTCACGAAGACTGTGTCGATCGCCAACAACGGTGACACGAAGTCGCCTGAGTTCACGCCTGCCGATTTCGGTTGGACCTCCTGGCCCGCAACGGGCAATGGTGAGGACGGAAAGACGTTCTGGTTCGATGTTCACGTGGCCAAGCAGGGCCACATGAACGCGGCGGTTGACACTGCCGATCGTGAGGCTTCTGAGTCGTGGATGGTGAAGCCCAAGAATCCTGTCAAGGTGCTCACCAACGGTGAGACCGGATCTGGCCTGACTGAGAAGGACGTGTTGGCTGCCAACATGTTCTATAACGCCAACATCACGGCGCACAGTAATGGCTATGCGTCGCAGCTGACGATCACCGACACGGTGAACACTGCCGATGTTGTGATCGGTGGTAAGGATGCAGACGACGCTGATCGCGTCCAGGTGCTGGGTCCGAACGGTCAGCGCGTGAAGGCTGACATGACGATCGATCGCATCCCTGCTGAAGGGGATAAGCCCGGCAAGGTTGTCATCTCCGGTACCGTGAAGGACATCGTGGACCAGGGTAACTACACCCTCATGGTTCCGACCTACACCAAGGCGACGGGTGCTGACTACCGCATCCCGGATGATTCGAAGGTCTGCTACACGGCTGCGCAGGATCACTGCCTCGTCGGTAATTCTGCTGAGACCGGCAAGGTGACGCCGGACCCCGATAAG
>ERZ772958.137-NODE-137-length-30453-cov-6.162807_pt1 | contig 30453 bp, 28 predicted proteins | sample MGYA00580681_ERZ772958 | MGnify/ENA primary metagenome ERZ772958 (study PRJEB29015, sample SAMEA2738089) | human oral metagenome | biome: human oral; feature: human-associated habitat; material: saliva | place: China | collected 2275 ...
GGGTCGGTGACCAGGCGCCTCCAGGTCCCGCCGGCGGCCAGGGCCCAGGCAGTCAGGGCCGGCACCGCCACACTGCGCGCCCCGATCCGCACCTCCGCGACCTCAGCCGGCGAGGCGGCCGGCTGGGCGATGAGAGCAGTGGACAACGACGCGGCAGGCGAGGGGTCGTGAGCAGCCGAGCACGAGAAGGCGGGAGTAGCCGGGGCGGGTACAGGCAGACCCCTCCCACTGGAGCCGGGCAGACTCCTCCCATCAGTGGTGGGCAGGCCTCTCCGGTCATGCGGGGATGCTGCGTCATTGAGAGGATCGGGCGTGACAATGGTGGGGCTCTTGTCTGGGCTGGCTCTGCCGGACTTCGGATGGCAGGGACCTGCGGGGCGCTCAGCGCTCTCGGGAACACCACACTTAGGAGCACAGCCCTCAGGCACATAGCCCCCGTGATCGCTGTCCTGGAGCCGGTTGCCTCCGATGCTGGTGGCGGGTTCGCGGCCGCCGGGACCGTGAGCGGCTGGGGTGTGGTCGGTGGCGTCTTCTGGCTGAGCCAGGCCACCTGGGTCGGTCAGGCTGGTCAGGGGGACGGTGACCTGGACGTCGATGTGGATGTTTTCGGGGAGGGGGAGGTGGCCGGTGCCTGAGGGGGTCCACCACGGGCTGGCGGACCCCACCAAGGAGCTCAAGGTCCCCAGAAGCCCTTCCAGGGGCACCCCGTCAGGCAGCAGACGACCCAGGGAGGCAGAACGCCTGGGAGGAGAGAACGAGGCAGGCACTGAACCCAGCTCACTCACACCGCCAAAGTCTCCAGTGCTGCTGCCGAGACCGCCGCCACCGCCAGTGCCGCCACTGGTGTCGTCGTCGGGGGCTTGTGTGGGTCTGTGGTAGGCGGCTTGCTGGCTGGTGCGTAGTGTGGACAGGGTCATGGCGGTGATGGCGTCGGCGCGCAGCTGGGCTGGGGTGCGCTGCTCGCCGCAGGCCCTGGCGCTGGCGGCGATCGCGTCCAGGGTGGCGTCCAGCAGCAGCGCGTCCATCGTGGGCAGCACCAGGCGAATCTGGGACACGCCTTCACCGACCGGCCTGGGGCGCGACACGCACCGCCGGGAGACATTGACTCGCACCCGCTCAGCATGCCCGGCGGGGTCGACCTCCATTAGGGCCCGCTCAATGTCGCGTCCCATCTGGGACACGCTGCGCCTAGGCGCCTGAGGCAGCACCCGCTCCTGAACGGCCAGTGCCACCGGAGCCGGCACCCCCTCCAGGCGGCGAGTCACCAAGGACGCCTTGGCTGCGTCCAGCACCCCGCACCGCTCCATGACCTCGGTGGGGTTAAAGCCCATGTCCATCAGGGCGCTGCCGTGGTCCACGATCTGCCCGGCTTGAGTTCGAGACAGCCCCAGGCGGGCCGATAGCAGGCAGGTGGTGTTGAACCGCCGCTCCTCGAACCCCACCACCGGTGAGACCGCGCCGTCTGGGCCCCACTGATCCGGATGCGTCGACAGCTCGCCGCAGCCCGTCAGGCACGCCGCCGCCAGGGCCTCACCCCAAGACGCCCACGCCACCAGCCGGTGACACGCCGCCGCCAGCTCTGCCAAACCTGCAGCGCCTAGAGCCATCAACCCGGACGAGGCGGCCTCCTCCACGCTCGCGACCCTGCGCACCTCCGCCACGGCCGCCAAGGCTGCATCACCGCCCGGCTCACCGGAGAACAGGCCCTCACTCTCAGCGGTCCAGACCTTGCCCGCCAAGTCCACGGTGTCGACGGCGCTGCCGGCGTCCTCGCCATCGCTGCGGACGGGCACCAACAGGCGGGCCAACAACCCCTCCACCACACCGGCCAGCGCCCCACCCGCCCCCAGGGGTGCCAGCAGGTCAGCGGCATCCTCTGTCGGCAATGGCGCTACCGGCTCCTCGGCAGGCGCACTCACCCCACCAGCCGCACCGTCGGCCGGGTCGTGAGGAAGCACACCGCTTTCGAACATACGTACAGTATACCCTCGTCTCCCGCCGCCCGCACGACGAATCGCCCCCAGAAACCGCTGCAACAGCAACGAAAACCGAGGATGCTGATCGTCTCGGCCGGAGAAGAGGACCCCGGGTCGCCCCTCGGGCCTATCTCCCCGCTCGTCTCTGGAGTGCTGATGCCGACTGATGGATCGTCAAGGCCTCGCTCGCGAGGAAAGTCACTGCCGGCGCTCCCGCGACCAGCCTGAGGGTGGACTTCGATTGCGGCCGGAGTGACGAGGTGGAGGCTGCGCCGCTCTGTCCCACCGGTACCTCTCCGACGTGACGCGGCTCAAAGCCGCGTTGTTGCCCACACCCTGGGGGAGCCCCTGCCTTCCTCCATAGACTGTGGCGCGGTACCCCGCCGTCATCGCCGTCGCCCCGGACCGGATCAACCGGCCCTCCCGGCAGCGGCAACGCGGGCGCCACGTCCACGTCCCCTGAAACAGGAACGAAGAACAGTGAACGCACGTCCTCTCAATGTCGCCGTCATCGGAGCAGGCCCCGCAGGCATCTACGCCTCGGACATCCTCTCGAAGTCGGGCATGGAGGTCTGTATCGACCTGTTCGAGCGGCTTCCTGCGCCCTACGGGCTGGTGCGCTACGGCGTCGCCCCCGACCACCCGCGCATCAAGCAGATCATCGTGGCCCTCTACAAGATCCTCCAGCGCGGGGACATCCGGCTCATCGGCAACGTCGAGGTCGGCCGTGACATCTCGGTGGCCGAGCTCCAGGAGCACTATGATGCCATCATCTTCTCCACTGGAGCCGACACCGACGCCCCCCTCGACATTCCCGGCGTCGACGCCCCCGAGTGCTACGGCGGCGCCGACTTCGTCTCGTGGTACGACGGTCACCCCGACCACCCGCGTACCTGGGACCTGAGTGCCAAGGAGGTCGCCGTCATCGGCGTCGGCAACGTCGCGCTGGACATCGCCCGCGTCCTGGCCAAGCACGCCGACGACCTCATGACCACCGAGATCCCCGCGAACGTGGCCGCCACGCTCCAGCAGTCCCCGGTCACCGACGTGCATGTCTTCGGTCGCCGCGGTCCGGCTCAGGTGAAGTTCACCCCGCTGGAGCTGCGCGAGCTCGGCAAGCAGGCCGACGTCGACGTCCTCGTCGACGAGGAGGACTTCGAGTACGACGAGGGCTCGCAGGCGGCCCTGGCCTCCTCCAACCAGCAGCGCCAGGTCGTCAAGGCCCTTGAGGGGTACGCGATGCAGGAGCCGGAGGACCTCACCGCCTCCCACCGCATCCACATCCACCTCTTCTCGGCGCCCCACGAGGTCCTCACCGACGACGACGGCCACGTCGTCGGCCTGCGCACCGAGCGCACCCGCCTGACCGGCGACGGCAACGTCACCGGCACCGGCGAGTACCGCGACTGGCCCGTCCAGGCCGTCTACCGCGCCGTCGGATATGCCTCCAGCGCCATCGAGGGCCTGCCCTTCGACGCCGAGCGGCACGTCGTCCCCAACGAGGGCGGCCGCGTCCTCGGCGAGGACGGCAAGCCTCTGACCGGCCTGTACGCCACCGGCTGGATCCGTCGCGGCCCCGTGGGCCTCATCGGCTCCACCAAGTCCGACGCGCAGGAGACCATCACCAACCTCGTGGCCGACGCCAACGCCGGCCTGCTGCACGCCGAGACCAGCGACGAGGCCCAGGTCGGTCACGACGCCATCATCGCCCTGCTGGAGTCCCGCGGCATCCCCTTCACCAACTGGGAGGGCTGGGAGCTGCTGGACGCCTACGAGCGCGAGCTCGGTGAGGGCTACGGTGAGGTCGTCGTCACCGGAGGGGCCTCCAAGCCGCGCGAGCGCGTCAAGGTCGTCTCCCGTGACGCCATGACCGCGATCTCCCGCTCCACCGAGGTTCCCGAGGACCTCATCGGCCAGCCCGAGGCGGGCCGCGTCCCCGAGCGCGTCGCCCATCGTCTGGCCGACTGAGCTGACTGGGTCGGGGCTGTCTGGCTCCGCCGTCGGCCCCGACCCACACACGCCACACCACCCCTTGACAACTACCTCGAAGGCAGAACTATGCGAATCGGCGTTCCCACCGAGATCAAGGACAACGAGTTCCGCGTCGCCATCACGCCGGCCGGTGTTCACGCACTCACCCGGCGCGGGCACACTGTGACCATCCAGGCGGGCGCCGGCCATGGGGCCTCCATCCCCGACGCGGAGTACACCGCCGCCGGCGCAGTCATGACCGACGACGTCCCCGGCCTGTGGGCCGACTCCGAGCTCATCCTCAAGGTCAAGGAGCCGATTTCCCAGGAGTACCCGTTCCTGCGTCCTGACCTGCTGCTGTTCACCTACCTCCACCTGGCCGCGGACCGGGCCCTGACCGAGGAGCTGCTCGCCAAGCGGGTCACCTCCATCGCCTACGAGACCGTCGAGACCGACACCGGTGCCCTTCCCCTCCTGGCGCCCATGTCGGAGATCGCCGGCCGCCTGGCCGCCCAGGTCGGCGCGGAGGCCCTGCTGCGCCCCCACGGCGGGGCCGGCGTCCTGCTGGGCGGTGCCGCCGGGGTGCGGCGCGGAAACGTCGTCGTCCTGGGTGGAGGCACCGCCGGCCTGAGCGCCGCGCGGGTCGCCGCCGGCATGGGCGCGGACGTCACCGTCTTCGACGTCGACCCGCTGCGCATGCGCCGGATCGAGGAGCTCGACGGCGGGACCATCCGCACCCGCTTCTCCACCGAGCTCGACGTGGCCCAGGCCTGCGCCGGGGCGGACCTGGTCATCGGCGCCGTCCTCGTGCCCGGGGCCCGCACCCCGAACCTCGTCACGCGGGCCATGGTGGAGACCATGCGGCCCGGCAGCGTGCTGGTCGACATCGCCATCGACCAGGGAGGCTGCTTCGAGGACTCCTGCCCCACCACCCACTCCGAGCCCACCTTCGAGGTGGACGGCAAGATCTTCTACTGCGTGGCCAACATGCCCGGAGCCGTCCCGCACACCTCCACCTACGCGCTGACCAACGCGACCCTGCCCTACACCCTGGCCCTGGCCGATGAGGGCTGGCATGGCGCTATCGCGGCGTGCCCCGACCTCGCCCGCGGACTGAGCACCCACGCCGGGACGCTCTACACCGCCGGGGTCGGCCAGGCCCTGGACCTCCCCGCGGCCGACGTCGCCGACCTGCTGGGCTGAGCGATGAGAACCCGTCGCATCCGCTTCGCCAGCAGAACCGACCGCTGGGCGCACGACCTCTACCTGCGCGCCTTCCCCGAGGATGAGCGCCTTCCCTGGGCGCTCATCCACGTGCTCAGCCTGCGCCGCGGCGTCGACCTCGTCGCCTGGTGGGACCAGCCCGCCGGACCGACCCGTGCGGCCCGCCCGGATCCTGTCGCCCTGACCTGGACCGTGCGTCGCCCCGGCTCCCGCCTGCTCTACCTCTTCTACCTCGCCGTCGACGACGCCGCACGCGGCCGTGGCGTGGGCACCCGCCTCCTGGCCGAGCTCGAGCGCCGTCACCCCGGCTGCACCATCGTCCTGAACATCGAGCCCGTCATCGCCGAGGCCGACAACGCCGAGCAGCGACGCCGTCGGTTCTCCTTCTACGAGCGCTCCGGCTTCCGCGACACCGGGTACGCGGTCCAGGACTCGACGGGGGAGTACTGGACCCTCGCGCGTGAGGCGCCGGGAACCACCTTCGATCCCGACGACTTCCGCGATGCCCTGAGCTGCCTGGACTGCATCACCGCGCGAGTGGTCCCGCGCCAGCAGACATAGGTCAGACACAGGTTCATCCCATAGTCTCCACCCATGACAAGGACTCACCACTACAACGGTCTCAAGACCGCCGTCCTCCTGGGCGGCATGTGGAGCCTGCTTCTCCTGCTCGGCTACGTGCTGGCCCGGGGGACCGGCTCCGCCATCTGGCTGGTGATCGCGCCGGTCATCGGCCTGGTGCAGACCGCCCTCGGCTTCTGGAACTCCGACAAGATCGCCGTGCGTTCCATGGGCGCCATCGAGGTCACCGAGGCCCAGCAGCCCCAGATGTACGCCATCGTGCGTGAGCTCTCCGCCGCTGCCGGCCAGCCCATGCCGCGCCTCTACGTGGCCCCCACGATGAGCCCCAACGCCTTCGCCACCGGCCGCAGCCCCTCGCACGCCGCCGTGTGCTGCACCCAGGGCATCCTCCAGCTCCTCAACGAGCGCGAGCTGCGCGGCGTCCTGGGCCACGAGCTCTCCCACGTCTACAACCGCGACATCCTCACCTCCTCGGTGGCCGCGGGTATCGCCGGCGTCATCTCCTCCATGGTCACCATGGCCATGTGGTTCGGCGGCGGCAACCGGCGTGACCGGGACGGCGGCAACATCATCGCCGTCCTGCTGCTCTCCCTCCTGGCGCCCCTGGCTGCCGCCATCACCCAGTTCGCCATCTCCCGGACCCGCGAGTACGACGCCGACCACGACGGCGCCGAGCTCACCCAGGACCCGCTCGCCCTGGCCAGCGCGCTCAGCAAGCTCGAGTCCGGAATCTCGCGCGTGCCCATGGGGCAGGACCCACGCCTCGAACCGGTCTCCTCCATGATGATCGCCAACCCCTTCGGAAGCCTGCGCAACCTCTTCGCCACCCACCCGCCCATGGACAAGCGCATCGCCCGCCTCGAGCAGATGGCCGGGTACTGACAGTGCCACTGACCGTCGTCGGCGGACTACCGGCAGTCGGCAAGACCGCCGTGTGCCGGGAAGTCCTGCGCCTGCGGGCCGAGGCGCGGCCGCGGAGTCGACCACCGACCTGGTTGCGCATCGACTCCATCGAGCAGGCTCTGCGGGACAGCGGTGAGATGCTCCCCGGCATGCCCGCGGGCGCCGGATACTACGTGGCTGCCGCTGTGGCCCGGGACGTCCTGGACTCGGGCGGGGACGTCCTGGTCGAGTGCGTCAACCCGCTGCCCCTCACCCGCCGCCTGTGGGGGAAGACAGCCTCAGACCTGGGCGCCCGGTTTCTCGCCGTCGAGCTCATCTGCTCCGATGAGGCCGAGCATCGGCGCCGCGCCCAGCAGCGGGTGAGCGACATCAAGGGACTTGATCTGCCGGGGTGGCAGGAGATCACGCACCGTGATTACGTCCCTTGGCCTGAGGCCGACCTCCGCCTCGACACCGCCCGGCTCACCGTCACCGAGGCCGCCCGGGCCATCGTCGACCTCGGCCTCGCGGATGGAACCCGATGACGGTGGACAGGGGAGTGGACACTCCACCTCCCACTGGAACTGACGACGACATCGCCCCACGCATTAGGGCCGCCGTCGACGCCGGCGAATTGCGCGGCGTGACGACCGGACCGGTCGAGCGGCTGGGGACCGGAGAGAGCTACACCGCCTGGCGAATCGGCTCCGGGGAGCAGACCCGGGTCCTGCGCCTTCCGCGGCACCTGCCTCATGACATGCCCCGCTCCATGCAGGCCGAGTTCGAGGTTCTCAGACGCGTCCCGCCCGAGCTGGGAACCAGCGCCGTCGCCCTGGAGACCGGCAGCGACAACCCGCTCGGCACCCCCTACATGGTGACCACTCACGTTCCCGGCCGGGCCCTGCGCGCCACCAACTGGAACCGGCGGCTCGCCACCGCCCTCGCCCACCAGATCGCCCGCCTGCACGAGGCCCTCGCCGCCGGGCCCGCGCCGTCGGCCGCCTTCGTGCCGAGTGCCGACGAACAGGGGGAGGAGCTGGCGACCTGGTGGGGAGAGCACCACCCGCAGACCCTCACCGACCCCCGCGTCCGCGAGCTCCTGCCCGCCTGGCGCCGTGAGCTCGACCGCCTCGCCCCGGCCTTCGAGGCGGTCCCCACCCACCGACTCATCCACGGCGACGCCGTCGCCCCCAATGTCATCCTCGGCCCCGACGGCCTGCCGCGACTCATCGACTTCGAGTGGTCCGGGCCCGGCGACACCGCCAAAGACCTGGCCCTCATCGGGGGCCGGGTGATCGGCGGGCCCTGGTACCTGCCCATGACGCCCGACGACGTCACCGCCTTCGTCACTGAATACTCGCGGTACTCGTGGCGCTCGCGGCTCGCGCAGGACACGGGTGCCGCCGACCTACAACGGCTGCTGGAGCGCCGCGAGGCCTACGAGCTCCTCGACCGCCTGGGCAACCTCCTGTACTGCCTCAGCCGCCCCGGCGAGGCCCGCTACGGCAGATGGGCCGATGAGCTCGCTCGCAGCCTGACCGCCCGACTCGGTGGCTGAGCCGCCCGCTTCAAGGCAGTGTCGGGCTAGCCCCACCATGGCTCCGCCAGGTGGCAGGATTGGGCGTGATTCCGGCCCTGAGGAGGATATGAGGCATGAACCGATCAGCATGGGCCGCGCGCTACCGCCAGCTCGGCAGGGACGCCGCCTTCCTCCTCCTCAGCGGGCCACTGAGCCTGCTCGCCTTCTGCCTCATCGTGCCGCTGACCGCCCTCGGTGTGGGCACCACCATCATCTGGGTGGGGCTGCTGGTGCTCATCATCGACCTGAGCATCGCCGGGGGCTTCGCCAACATCGCCCGCCTCGCCGTGGCGCGCGTGGACGGGCGCGAGCCGGTACCCGGCGGCTACCTCGAGCCCGAGCCGGGGGCCTCCGCGCGCCGTCGGCTCTTCCGGCGCCTGCGCGACCCTCAGCGCTGGATGGACCTGCTGTGGGCCGTCATCTACTTCCCGGTCTCCCTCATCACCTGGATCATCAGCGTCGTGTGGCTGGCCCTGGCCGTGGCAGGTCTCCTGGCCCCCATTGCCGACATCACCCTTGACCTGGTCCTCGATCCGGCCGTGGGGCAGCGTCAGGGACTGGCTCATCTTCTGGGCCTGCAGCCGGAGCTGTTCTGGGACATCGGTTTCAACCTCACCTGCGGCATCGTCTTCTCCCTGACCGCCCCCGCCGTCCTGCGGGGCCTGGCCGCCATGCAGACGGGACTCATCCGCGCCATGCTCTCCTGGCGCAGCGAGGTCAGCCGCCTCCAGACCTCCCGGGCCGCTGTCCAGCGCGCCGAGGCCGACACCCGCCGCCGCCTGGAGCGCGACATCCACGACGGCCCCCAGCAGCGCCTCGTGCGCCTGCGCATGGACCTGGCCCGTGCCCACCGACAGGCCGAGAAGGACCCGGCGGCCGCGTCGGCCATCATCCAGGGAGCCATGGAGCAGACCCAGCAGACCCTCGACGAGCTGCGCCAGCTCTCCCGCGGCATCGCCCCACCAGTCCTCATCGACCGCGGTCTGACGGCCGCCATCACCGAGGCCGCCACCCGCTCCTCCGTCCCCGTCACCGTGAGCACCGAGCTGCCCGACCTGCCCGACCACGTCTCCCAGGCCGCCTACTTCGTGGTCAGTGAGGCGCTGGCCAACCTCAACAAGCACTCCGGGGCCACGGCTGCCGGCGTCGATGCCCGTATCGTTGACGGCGCCCTGCTTGTGAGGATCAGTGACAACGGCATCGGAGGGGCCTCGACCGCCAAAGGACACGGCCTAACCGGCCTGGTCGAGCGCCTCAACGGGGTCGACGGTAGGCTCTTCATCACGTCCCCGACCGGCGGACCGACCACACTGGAGGCGAGAATCCCGTGCGCGTTCTGATCGCTGATGACTCCGTCCTCCTGCGCGAGGGACTGGCACTCATCCTGGCCGACGGCGGCCACGAGGTCGTCGGGGGAGTGGGGGACGGTGAGGCCCTCGTGAGCGAGGCCCTGCGGCTGCGGCCCGACGTCGTCGTCGCCGACATCCGCATGCCGCCCTCCCACACCGACGAGGGACTGCGGGCCACCACCCGCATCCGCGCCCAGTGGCCGGGTGCACCCATCCTGCTGCTGAGCCAGTACGTCGTCGCCGGCTACCTGCCCGAGCTCCTGGCCGACGGCGGCGGCGCCCTGGGCTACCTCCTCAAGGACCGGGTCGGCGACATCGACGCCTTCCTCGGCGCGGTCGAGCGGGTGGCGCGCGGCGAGCTCGTCCTGGACCCCGACGTCGTCTCCCAGGTCCTCCAGCGAGGCCGGCGAGACGACCCGCTCACCGAGCTCACGCCCCGCGAGCGGGAGGTCCTGGCCCTCATGGCCGAGGGCCACACCAATGCCGGCATCGCCAAGATCATGGTGGTCACCGAGGGGGCGGTGGAGAAGCACACCCAGCGGATCTTCGCCAAGCTCGGCCTGCTGCCCGACGCCGCCGTCCACCGCCGCGTCAAGGCCGTCCTGACACTACTGTCGGCCTAGTCGCCGGGGGCGAGCACCGCTCAGCGGTAGTTGACGAACTGGAGGGCGGCGTCGACGTCGAGGTTCTTCAGCAGGGCGATCACCGTCTGGAGGTCGTCGCGGGACTTGGAGGTCACGCGCACCTCATCGCCCTGGATCGTGGCCTTGACGCTCTTAGGGCCCTCGTCACGGATCGCCTTGGTGATCTTCTTGGCCACCTCCTGGGTGAGTCCCTCACGCAGCGGGCAGGCCAGACGGTAGATCTTGCCCGAGGGGCGCGGCTCCTTGTCCCCCAGGTCCAGGGCTTTGAGGGAGACGCCGCGGCGGAAGAGCTTGGACTCCAGGACGTCCAGGATCGCCAGGACCCGCTCGGCCGTGTTGGCCTCCAGGGTGATGGTGTCGCCCGACAGGCTCACGGAGGCGTCAACGCCGCGGAAGTCGTAGCGCTGGGAGATCTCCTTGGCGCACTGGTTGACGGCGTTGTCCACCTCCTGGCGGTCGAGACGGGAGACGACGTCGAAGGAGGAGTCGTTGGCCATGGCGGCAGTCCTTTCCGGGGTGGGGACTTCAGTCGCCCCGAGTCTAGGTGGGTTGTTCTGTGAGGAGGGTCCTACGGGGGCGATTGGCGTTTCGCGCCGCTGCCTTGCTATTCTTCCACGGCGCCAAGCGATGACCGAGAGGTCGGAGCGCGGAGCCAAGGCGGGTTGCCCGAGCGGCCAATGGGAGCTGACTGTAAATCAGCCGCGTAATGCTACGGGGGTTCGAATCCCTCACCCGCCACGGCGATCACTCGTGATCGCACCTCGCCATCCGGTGAGGACCGCAGTGAGCGAAGCCACGGCGGAACGAATTGCCAGAGCGATTCGAATCTGCCTAGGATTCGGCTCGTTGCCCCGATAGCTCAGTCGGCAGAGCGTCTCCATGGTAAGGAGAAGGTCAAGGGTTCGATTCCCTTTCGGGGCTCCGGTCGCGGATTTATCCGCTTCCGGCGGCGGGGTAGCTCAGCTGGTCAGAGCGCACGACTCATAATCGTGAGGTCGCGGGTTCGAGCCCCGCCCCCGCTACCAATTCTTTGATCCGACAGGTCGCGCGAGCGACGAAACTAAGCGAGGGAAACAACCGTGGCAAGCAAGTCCCAGGACGTTCGCCCCAAGATCACTCTGGCCTGCTCGGAGTGCAAGGAGCGCAACTACATCACCAAGAAGAACCGTCGGAACACCCCCGACCGTCTCAGCATCGCCAAGTTCTGTGCTCGCTGCGGCAAGCACACCGAGCACCGCGAGACCCGCTGAGCATCGCACAGCGATCCCGGTCTCGGCCGGATAGCGAGCCCCGTCGACATGACGTCGGCGGGGCTTCGTCGTCTCCTCGAAGCGGGTGCCTAGCATCGTGAGGGTGAACGGTCTCAGCTCCTGTGACGACGCCGTCGAGCGGCTCGCAGCAGTCCTGAGTGGGGTGCTCGCAACCGGCTCCTCTGGACAATCCGACCGCGAGGCTCACCGCCAGGCCCGGCGGGGAGCGACAGCGATCCTCCCCGCTGTGCATGCCCTGCACCGGATCCAAAGCCGGCTGCGGGACTGCCGGGGAGAGGCTGCCTGGGAGGGCCTGGTGCACCGCCGTTGCCGTATGAGTGCGAGCCCCACGGGTGGCGGCGTCGCCCCGGGGCCGGCCGCGGCCGATGGAGTCTCGATCCGGCAGGTCGAGCGCGCCGGGTGGGAGCTCATCCAGGCGACGGTCGAGGCGCCGGCGGAGGGGCAGTACTGGCGGGTGACCCATGAGCTCGCCCGCCGGACGTCGTCGTCCGGGGCAGATGCCGTCGAAAACGGGACACTCACGGCCCCGGGGGCCGGATTTGATACACCGTCGGGCTGCGTGTTCTACCGGCTCGCTGACTCCGATGTGGTCTCCTGGGCACAGGCCAGCGGAGACCGGAACCCCATCCATCTCCTTCCCGGAAGGGCGGCTGAGGCGGGTCTTTCGGTCGGTTCCGGCGAGGTCGTCGCTCACGGCTTGCTCCTCGGAGCGATCAGTCTCGCCCTGGTCCAGCCTTCGCCTTCACGGCAGGTCGGCCTCGTATTCATTGGTTCTGCTGATGTTCCGGCCTCCGAGTGCGGCGCGGAGGAGTCGTGGGCGATGCTCGCCGTCGATCCTGTCAGCGGAGACATCACTCAGGGCCGGCGTCCCGTCCTGCGCCGCCAGTGATTCCATCCATCCCGTCAACGCCACCCGGAGATGGTGCGGAATCCAGGCAGTCTCCCTATCGGTATATGAAGGAATAGTGATCGCTTACTGGAGGGAATTCTGACGGAGATTCATTACCGCCTTGAAGGAAGTGACGCGAAGACGTGAAAATAAATTATAGACCCCCAGCCAATCATCGGTAGATGGGGATGATAGCGTAACAAAGGTGGGTCTTTGGGATGTCAAACTGATGTATGTCAGGTGACATGAAGTCAGTGCCTGAATTGTTTTCCTGCACAGAAGTGGATCTCCGAGATCCGCTCAGTATCAACGAAAAGTGGAGGGGTTGCCTGTGTTTCCAAGGTTGCCTGATGTTGTGGGTCACTGTGGTGGAGTGCTGAGTCTCCGACCGAGTGTGATAAAAAAGAAGTGGAGCCGCGCTTGTATGAAAGCCAAAGTCGATCAACAAGTTCGTGCTCGAGGGTTCGCGACCTGCCACAGGTCGGTGCTGAGAGGAGTCGATAAAGGTGATTACCGCAGAGCGGACGATGGTGGAACCGACGGCCTGCGTCGAGGATGTCGAGATGACGTGGACTCAGAGCGATCAGGAAGCCGTTGAGGCCACCTACGGCCAAGAACTGGCCGGGGCTGCGGGATCTCCCGAGGACGGTCTGGAGCCGGCCGGTGGCTGCGGCCAGAGCGACTCCTTGGAGCAGAAGGGCTTCCGTCGGCTCGATGAGATCGAGATGGATGCCTGGCGCTCCTTCCTGGCGGCCTCCACCTCCGTCACCGCCCGTCTCAACCGTGAGCTCGAGGCCGGATGCGGCATCTCCATGCACGAGTACGAGATCCTGGTGCGCCTGTCCGAGGCTCCTGAGCAGACTCTGCGCATGTCCACTCTCGCCGAGCACGTCTCGCACTCCCGCTCACGGCTGACCCACACGGTTCGACGCCTGGAGAACGTGGGGTACGTCGAGCGCAGTTCCTGTGACTCCGACCGTCGCGGCGTCAACTGCACGCTGACGCCGCAGGGTCTCAGCTTCCTGCGAGAGGCGGCCCCGGTACATCTCGACGGCGTACGCCGCCATGTCGTCGACCGTCTCAGCCGTGAGCAGCAGGTCGCCTTGGCTGAGCTCATGAGGGTCATCGCCCAGGCCCCGGACTCCTCCTGTGGGCTCTCGGCGGCCTCGGCCTCCTGAGACTCCTGCGCGATCAGTGGGCGTCGTCAGCCGGTTTCGTCATCGGTGGCGGCGCCCACAAGTCTGTCCAGACCACGTCCAGGTCCGCCAGAAGGCGGCGCAGCAACGGCAGGGAGATGCCGACGACTCCGTGAGGGTCGCCGTCAATCCCCTCGATGAAGGCACCGCCCAGGCCGTCAATGGTGAAGGCTCCGGCGCACCACAGCGGTTCCCCGGTGGCGATGTAGGCCTCGATCTCAGCCGGGGACGGGGAGCCGAAACGGATGGTGGCCGAGCTGACCCCCTCGGCGATGGCGCCGTCGGCGGTGCGCACCAGGAAGTGCCCCGTGTGCAGGGTGCCGGTGCTCCCGCTCATCATCCGCCAGCGCTCACGGGCATCGGCGGCGTCGATGGGCTTTCCGACGACCTGGCCGGAGATCTCCAGCATGGAGTCGCAGCCCACGACCACCTCGGCCTCCTGCGGGTCGGTGGACGCCATGACGTCGAGGGCCTTGGCCCGAGCCAGGGCCTGGACCTGCTCGGCGGCGGTCGGGGCCGCTAGCCCGGCCTCGCGGCGCCGTCGGATCAGCTCGTCGAGCACGGCCTCCTCGTCGACGTCGGAGACCCGCACCAACGGCTCGACCCCTGCGGCTCGCAGGGTGGCCAGTCGGCCGGATGACTTCGAAGCCAGGAGAATCACGTCGCCAGACTATACGGGCCGGTATTCTCGGATCATGATCTCAGGCGGAAGCCCCTTCTCGCGTCTCGACACCGTTCCCGTCACCGGATCCACCCAGGACGACCTGCGCGCAGCCCTCACGGGACCTGAGCGGGCATCCTGGCCGCACCTGTCGGCACTGCGAGCACTCGCTCAGACCGCCGGCAGAGGGAGGTCCGGGCGCGCCTGGGTCACCCCCGACGACGGAGGGGCCCTCCTGGTCTCCGTGGTGCTCAGGCCCCTCGTCCCCGCCCAGTGCCTGGGCTGGCTGCCGCTGCTGGGCGGCCTGGCCGTCCGGGACGCTCTGACCCCCCTCGTCGAGGACCTGCCCTGGCGCGTGGGGACCAAATGGCCCAACGACGTCGTCGCCCTGCCCGATGACCCGGCGGCCGTGCCCGCAGTGCCCGGCTGGGCCGGCACACGCAAGATCGCCGGCGTCCTCAGTGAGCTCGTCATGCCGGAAGCCGCCGCAGGGGGTGCCGCCCGCGTCCTCGCTCCAGACATGGTTCCAGCCGACCGTGATGAGGCGCCCATGGTCATCCTCGGAGTCGGCGTCAACATCGGGCAGGCGGCTGAGGAGCTGCCGGTGCCCTGGGCCGGCTCCCTGCGCACGCTGGGCGCGGTCGGTACGGGGAGCGGACCCGCCGATCCGGAAGACGCCGTGGAGATCGTTCTGACGGCGATCGGCCACCACCTGGCCCGACTCGTCGGACAGTGGGAGGAGGTCGGCGGGAATGTCGACGCATCAGGCGGCGCGCTCGGGCGCCGGCTGCGCGAGGCGCTGACCACCCTGGGGAAGCAGGTCAGTGTCCAGGCTCCTGACGGTGAGGTCGGTGGGCTGGCTGTCGACGTCACCCCCGCCCTCGTGCTCCGCACCCAGGCCGGTGACACCGAGGTTCGCGCCGGCGATGTGACCCTCGTGCGAATGGAGGGCTGAGAGGGTCGTGAGAATCATGAACTCGTTGCTAGTGAATGCGGTCTATCGCCCAATGGGCATAAGCGTGTGATCTGCGCTACTGTGGCAGGGTGACATTGGACAGCCAAGCGAGCGAGGAGCTCGCACCGGACTCCCGCGGGGGTGTCTCCCAGCAGATGGCTCACCAGGGCGCGCATCGTGTCGAGGGTGAGGCCGCTGCTGAGGTGGACCCCGCGGAGAGAACCACCCTGGTGGGACACGAGGGCCTGCTGCTGGGGGCGCCCCCCAGCCTCACCCTGACCGAGCTGGCTCAGCGAGCTGGAACCAGCATGGAGGTGGCGCAGAAGTTCTGGCGCGCCATGGGCTTCGCCGATGTCCAACCCGATGAGGTCCGCTTCACTGACCAGGATGTTGCCGCACTTCAAGACACCGTGGCGCTGCTGGATGAGACCAGTGACTCCTCCCTGGCCTCGGCTAGCGTGCTCGAGCTCCTCAGGGCCCAGTCCTACACCATGGACCGCCTGGTCCTGTGGGAGCTGGAGACTTTCGTCACGGACCTCAGTGAGCGTCTCGGGCTGGATGACACCGCCGCACGGCTGGTGGCCCTCGATCGCATCGACGGCCTCGTGGAGCTCCTGTCGCGCCAGCTGACCTACGTGTGGCGCCGTCACATGGCCTCCATCCTGGGGCGCACCGATGCGGAGGTGTCGACCCGGGGCAGGGAGGACACCGGCCCCGACCTCTACCCGCTCATCCGCTCCCTGGGCTTCGTCGACATCGTCTCCTTCACCCAGCGCGCTCAGGGCATGAGCAAGGCCGCCCTGACCCACATGCTCGAGGACTTCGAGAACACGGCCCGGGACGTCATCACCTCGCGGGGCGCGCGGGTGGTCAAGACGATCGGGGATGCCGTCATGTACATCTCCGACGACCTGCTGATCGCTGCCGACGTCGTCACCGCCTTAGTCGAAGAGCTCCAGAAGGGGCCGGATGCGATCCGGGTGCGGGCCAGCCTCGTCGAGGGGCGGGTCATCTCCCGCTCCGGGGACGTCTTCGGTCCCACCGTCAACCTGGCCTCCCGGCTCGTGGATGCGGCCGAGCCTGGCGGCATCCGCCTGGACGAGTCCACCGCCATGGCCATTCTCCGCTCGCCCGAAGCGGGGCGGTACCGGGTGGGGCAGTGCCATGAGGTCGTGGCCAAGGGGCTGGGGCAGATCGTGCCCTGGTCGCTGGAGCGGACCTCGCCGACCCGCCCCTGAGTCGAACCCCTCGTTCCGTTACCATCTCGTGATTTTCTGTCCCTTCGGCTCGTGAAGGGGCTGCTCGATCCTGGGGTTTTCCGCGGTATCCTCGCCGAAACGTGGTCTGGCTGTCAGAGGTTCGGGGAGCCAATGCCTCGGAGGTGGTCACGTCTTGATATCTTCTCCACCTCTGGGACGATGGCGGAGGGGTGCGTCGTCACCTAACATCGCGGATGTGACAACTGTTCTGCTCGTCGAAGACGACCCTGCCATCTCCGAGCCCCTCGCCCGCGCCTTCGGACGCGAGGGCTATGAGGTCCTGACCCACGGCACCGGTAAAGGCGCCCTCGAGGAGGTCTCGGCCGCCGACATCATCGTCCTGGACCTGGGACTGCCGGACATCGACGGCCTGGACGTGGCCCGTCAGGTGCGGGCCCAGGGTCTGACGATCCCGATCCTCATGCTCACCGCCCGCAGTGAGGACTCCGACCTCGTCGTCGGTCTGGACGCCGGGGCTGATGACTACGTCACCAAGCCCTTCCGCCTGGCCGAGCTGCTGGCTCGCGTGCGGGCACAGGTCCGCCGCGCCTCGGGGGAGGCCACTGAGGACGAGCTGAGCGTCGGGGAGATCCGGGTCGACGTCGCCGCTCACCGGGCCTTCGTCGGCTCGCGCGAGCTGCAGCTGACGACCCGGGAGTTCGAGCTGCTCCGGGTCCTGGTGCGCGCCGGCGGCAAGGTCGCCTCCGGTGAGGACATCCTCAAGGAGGTCTGGGGTGAGGACCCCACCGGGAGTCCCCAGACCCTCCAGATGCACGTGACCTGGCTGCGTCGCAAGCTCGGTGACGATGAGGAGCGGCCTGCGCTTCTGCTGGCCCAGGAGGACGGTTACCTCCTGACCGCCGGCTGAGTCGCTGACCGGGAGGGCTTCCCGAGAGGAGTGCTGGGTTCCCAAGGCGCCTCGATGAACTGATCGGGGCTGAAGGAGGGCTTGCCATGCGTCGTTACGCCATGACGATGACGATGTCGGCGGTGTCGGTGGCCGTCCTCCTGTTGGGACTGCCGCTGGGGGGCGCCTGGATCGCCAGCGCGTTGCGCTCCGCCGGAAGCGGCGACCGGGTCGTCATCATCGGCACGGTCATCCTCACGGTTCTGGTGCTCACCGGTACCGCGCTCACGGCGGCCTCCGTGGTGGCCTCCCGGGTGTCCAGGCGCATCTCGGCCCCGCTCATCTACCTGGCCGCCGAGGCCGAGCAGCTCGGCAGCGGCCAGGTCCGCCCGAGGCTGCGCTCCTCGGGGATCGAGGAGATCGACCTGGTCCAGGCCGAGCTGGTGCGTTCGGCCGAGCGCGTGGCCGGACGCATCGCCGCTGAGCGGCAGTTCGCCTCCGATGCCTCCCACCAGCTGCGCACACCGCTGACCAGCCTGTCGCTGCGCCTGGAGGAGATCGAGCTGCTCGCCGGCGAGGAGGAGGTGCGTGCCGAGGCCCACGCCTGCCTGGAGCAGGTCGAGAGGCTCACCGGAGTCGTCGAGGACCTGCTCAAGGTCTCGCGCCGCTCCGGGGGCGGGACCACGGAGGCGCTTCACCTCAAGGACATCTTCGCTCAGCAGCGCGAGGAGTGGGAGCCGGCCTTCGAGCAGGCCGGGCGCACCATCACCTTCTCCGACGAGATCAGCCACCCGGTCCTGGCCACGCCCGGGTCCCTGGCCCAAGTGCTGGCCACCGTCATCGAGAACTCCCTGCGCTACGGGGCCGGGACGACCTCGGTGAGTGTGCGCGGGGCCAACGGCGGTCACGCGGTCTTCATCGACATCGCCGACGAGGGCGAGGGCGTGGCTGAGGACATCGCACCGCACGTCTTCGAGCGGCACGTCTCCGGCTACGGCTCCACCGGCGTCGGGCTGGCCCTGGCCAAGGACCTCGTCGAGGCCGACGGCGGCCGCATCGAGCTGTCCCAGCGCAGCCCGGCCGTCTTCTCCATCCTGCTCAACGCCGTCCCCAAGTCCCTGGACCCCAACAACGTCCTGCCGCAGGGCGCGCTGGTCTCGGTGGGCCGGCGTCGTCGCTTCTGAGTCGCCGCTGAACCCTCGCGCGACGGAGAGGTGAGGGCTGAGAGGCGGGCGTCAGGAGTTCTGGCGGCGGGACTTGATGACCTTTGAGATGGCGGAGGCGAGCATCGGCGCCACCGAGATGAAGACGATGACAAGGATCATCGTGTCGATGTTCTCCCGGATCCACTCGAAGGATCCCAGGAAGTAGCCCAGCCAGGTGATGCCGAAGGCCCAGAAGGTGGCGCCCAGGATGTTGAAGGTGATGAAGTGGCGGTAGCGCATCTTGCCGACGCCGGCGATGACGGGCGTGAAGGTGCGCACGATCGGCACGAACTGGGCCAGGGTGACGGCCTTGCCGCCGTGGCGCTCGAAGAAGTCCGAGGTGCGCTCCACGTACTCCTGCTTGAACAGACGGGAGTCGGGCTTGTTGAAGATCGCCGGCCCCGCCTTACGGCCGATGAGGTAGCCGGTCTGGTTGCCGGCGACGGCGGCGAGCCATACGAGGGGGGCCGCCACCCAGATGTGTACGCCGACGGCTCCGGTGCCCACGAACATCCCCAGCGTGAAGAGCAAGGAGTCGCCCGGCAGGAAGAAGCCGATGAGCAGGCCGGTCTCGGCGAAGATGACGAGCATGACGCCGAGGATGGCCCAGGGGCCGAACCACTTGACGATGGTCGTGATGAGGTTGGCGGCGTCGAGCCACTCGGGGCCGAGCATCGGTGCGTGGACTAAGGGGAGGGCTGTGGGCAGGTTCAGCGCCGGTGCGAAGGCGTTCAGGGCAGTCACCGTGCAAGGCTAAACGCTGCCCCGGCGGCCATGCCGTGAGAGCGATCCCCTCGGGGCTGTGGCATCGGGCACCCCTCAGGCCGCTGCCAACCGGGCCGGTCTTGTTGGGCCTCAGGGGCGAGCTGAGACGGGAACGGCCGAAGACGCGGCCGCGCCGCCTGCCTGCCCCTGGGTGTCGGTGCTGTCGGTGTCGTCGTCGGGGGAGTGGTCCTTGTGCCCGGTGAAGACGATGCAGTGGTAGAAGACGAAGCGGAATGCTGTCCCCAGGCCGAAACCGACGACGTAGGCGGCGACGTTGTCCGCCAGCGGGGAGGTCAGCCCCAGGACGTGGTGGGTGAAGAGCAGGCAGAACTGTGTGATGGCGATGCCGCCCAGGTTGGCCAGGACGAACAGTGTGGCCTCGCGGGCGACGTTCTTCTGGGTGCGACCCCGGTAGGTCCAGTAGCGGTTCGCGATCCACGAGAAGACGGTCGCGGTCGAGGAGGCCAGCAGCTGGGCGGAGTTGGGGTGACCGGAGAGGACACCGGTGGGGCCATGCTGGAGCAGGTTGAACAGGCCGACGTCGATCACGTAGGCCGCGGCGCCCACCATGCCGAACTGCATGAACTCCTTGACGAGGGCGATGAGCCTCTGGGTCAAGGAGTTGCCGGAGGAGCGCGTCATGGCGGGCATCCTATGTCGATCACAGTCAAGTCACGCAAGCCGGGGCCGCTCACGGAACCCAGTGAACACTGACGCTGCCCAGGTCCCACACCCACGAGACCCACAGCAGCTGGCCGGCGACGCAGGCCGCCAGCAGGGCCAACCGTCGGCGGATGGTGCCGGCCGCCGCGGCCAGCGCCCAGCCCACCGGGGCCAGGGGCAGCAGGAGACGCAGCACCGACGTCGTCGGATCGAAGAAGACCAGGAGGTAGAGCAGGTAACCCAGGCACCAGAACCAGGCTGCGGGCCCCAGGGCCCGCAGGCTCGGGGCGCTCAGGAGCAGGCCCACCGCTACCAGCACAACGGCCAGCAGGGCCGGACCCAGGTGCGGGCCCACCCAGTCGCCCAGGCGGATCGCCCACTGCACGACGGGCGCCAGGTCCGCCCCACGCCAGGAGGTCTCGGTGGCGGTGTAGGCGTCCTGTCGGCCCGTGACCAGCCAGGCGATGACTGGCCAGCTCAGGGCCGCCGAGCAGGTGAGCAGGGCCAGCACCAACAGTCGCAGGCGTGCGCCTGGCGCCTGCGGGACGTGGCCGGGCACCAGACGCGCGAACCAGGTGGGCGGGACCCAGCCGCGGGCGCAGGCCACCTCCCAGGCCCACCACAGCCCCAGCGCCGCCCCCAGCGGGACACCGATGGGGCGGGCGAAGCAGGCCGCCAGCGCCAGGGGAATCGCCGTCAGTGACCGCCCGCGGCTCGCCAGCCACAGCGTCAGACCCACCAGCACCAGCCCCAGGGACTCGGCGTAGGGGACCTGGAGGACCGCGGCGCACGGCGAGGACCAGACCAGGGCCACCGCCCACAGGGAGGCCCGCCTGCCCGCCACCGGTGAGAGCCAGCGGTCCATGACGACCGCTGCCGCCGCCGAGGCCAGGACCGATACGAGGGCGGCGCGCACGTAGAAGGACCAGCCGGTCCAGCCCAGCAGGGAGGCCGTGGCGCTCAGCAGCGGCATGAACGCCCAGGTGTTCTGGGCCACCCGTCCGTCGCCGCCCACGGGCAGCCGCTCCGGGTAGCCCTCCTCGACGATCCGGTTGTACCAGCCCGAGTCCCAGAAGCGCAGGTGCTCCTCCCAGGACGGTGCGGCCCCGGCCCACGGGGTGGCGGGCGTGTCCTGGGCGCCCAGCCGCAGGATGAGGAGGGACACGGCGCTCGCCGCGGCCCAGACCGCCAGGACCTGGAGCCAGTGGTGCGGCCCCGAGGCGGAGCCGTGCGTCGAAGACGAGGGCGGGGCATGCCGGGCGCTGGAGGACGCGGAGGACTCTGAGACGGGTGGGGTCACGGCCCCCACCCTACGGTCTGGACCCGTGCGCGGTGAGGATGAGCGACATGCGGGTAGCCTTGGGGCGTGAGCGCACCCATCGTCGCCGTGATCGGAGGCGGGCAGCTGGCCCGCATGATGCAGGAGGAGGCCAGTGCTCTGGGGATTCACCTCAGGGCGCTGGTGGAGGCCGCGGACGGGTCCACCGGACAGGTGACCCCGGACGCCCCCGTCGGAGCCGCCGACGACGAGGCTGCCGTACGCGCCGTCGTCACCGGGGACGGTAGTGACGGGCCCGCAGGTGGGCCGGCCTCGGTCCTCACCTTCGAGCACGAGCACCAGGACTCGGCCCTCCTGGAGAGGCTCCAGGCCGAGGGAGTCAGTGTCCAGCCCACCCCGCAGGCCCTGACCCTGGCCCGCGACAAGCTCGCCATGCGGAGGAAGATGAGCGGGGCCGGGCTCCCGCAGCCCGCCTGGGTCGAGATCGGCGGGCCGCAGCAGGAGAGCGCCGAGCAGATGGTCGACGCCATTGAGGCCTTCGCCGCCGAGCACGGCTGGCCAGTGGTCCTCAAGACGCCGCGTGGAGGCTATGACGGCCACGGGGTGCTGCTGGTGCGCAGCGCCGAGTCCCTGCGCCAGGGCGAGGCGGCCGAGTGGGTCGCCTCGGTCGCGCGCGTCCGAGCGGGCCAGGGCGACGGCCGCGGGGCCGGCGGGGGAGGCAGCCTCGGAGGTGCGGCGGTGACCAGTCTCCTGGTGGAGCAGGCGATCCCCTTCACCCGTGAACTCGCCGTCCTGCTGGCCCGCACCCCCAGCGGGCAGGTGGCGGTGTGGCCGGTGGCCCAGACGGTCCAGGAGGACGGCATGTGCGCTGAGGTCCTGGCGCCGGCACCAGGTCTCGACTCGACCGCCGTCGAGGAGGCCGAGCTCATCGGCCGCACGGTCGCCGAGCGCGCCGGGGTGACCGGGGTGCTCGCCGTCGAGCTCTTCGCCGTGGAGACCTTCGGGGAGCCCACGCGCCTGTACGTCAACGAGCTGGCGATGCGCCCCCACAACTCCGGTCACTGGACCCAGGACGGGGCCGTCACCAGCCAGTTCGCCCAGCACCTGCGGGCGGTTCTCGACCTGCCGCTGGGCGCCACGGAGGCCACGGCGCCCACCACCGTCATGGTCAACCTCATCGGCGGCCGGCGCGAGCCGGGACCCGACGCCCTGGCCCGGGCCATGGCCGCGCACCCCGAGGCCCGCATCCACCTCTACGGCAAGCAGTGGCGAGCGGGCCGCAAGCTCGGGCACGTCACCATGACGGTCGGTCCGGACCAGGAGGTCGCCGACGTCGTCGAGCAGGCGCGCGGGGCCGTCGCCATCCTGCGCGGGGACGCCTGAGCCGGACGCATTCAGACCACAGCACGCAGGACACGACAGGGAGGACATTTCATGAGTGAGCTCAGCGCAACGACGACGGGCACGCAGGACGCGGGGCGGCCGGTGGTCGGCATCGTCATGGGGTCGGACTCGGACTGGCCGGTCATGGGGGCCGCCGCCGAGGTCCTCGACGAGTTCAAGGTGGCCTATGAGGCCGACGTCGTCTCCGCCCACCGCATGCCCACCGAGATGATCGACTACGGGCGCGCCGCTGCTGAGCGGGGGCTGCGGGTCATCATCGCCGGCGCCGGGGGAGCGGCCCACCTGCCTGGGATGCTGGCGGCCGTCACCGAGCTGCCGGTGATCGGGGTGCCGGTGCCGCTGAAGTACCTCGACGGCATGGACTCCCTGCTGTCCATCGTGCAGATGCCCGCCGGGGTCCCGGTGGCCACCGTCTCCATCGGCGGGGCCCGCAATGCCGGGCTGCTGGCGGTGCGTATCCTCGCCTCCGGTCAAGGGCCGGAGGCCGCTCGCCTGGGCGCTGCCATGCGGGCCTTCCAGACGGACCTCAGCGAGGTCGCCCACGCCAAGGGCGCCGCCCTGCGCGAGCGGCTGCAGGATTGACGATCAACCGCTTGCGGGACGAGCGCGAAGGTCGCTGGCTGTGTCAGGAGCCGGCCTTGAAGGCCTCTTGCCAGAACTCATCGGCGTCCCAGTCGGCTTTCATTCCCAGGGCATTCAGTGGGATGCGTTGATATTCGCCTAAAAGAGAGTGCAGCCTCAGAGCCCACGTCGAGTGCGGGCTGATGGTGAACAAGATCGACTGAAGAGAGACGAGAACGGGGTAGAGTCTCTTTCGTTCTAGAGCCCTTGGATTGCCGGTATCAAAGGTACTGCGATCGGTGAGCCAGCGGACGTTCGGGCTTCTGGGGATCGCTGGATATACGCCGAGGAACCTGTTCCAGAGACGTCCGTGGTGGGCGCAGATGTTGCGCACCCTCACGTAGGTCTTGAGCCAGGACTGCAGTACCTGGTCAGGGAGGTTGAGCTCTCTTGCAATTGTCTTGCGATACCTGAGGGTCAGGTTGGTGTAAAGGTGATGAAGCTCGCCGGCGGTGAGCAGCTCGATGACCAGCCAAGACGGTGGTGTCTCTGGAGACGAGTAGGTGGCGAGGTAGTGCGAGAGGGCATCAGGGTAGTGGAGGTGATCCGCCTGTTCGCCGCGATCTGAGGGAATGCGCTGTCGTTCGCGTTCTGTCAGGGCTTCGATGCGTTCAATCGTTGTGGAGTATCCTTTTCGGCTTTGATAGTTGGAGGCGTTTTGGTACCAGAAGGCTCCGCCTTCGCCGTGTATTGACATTGTGTTGGACACTGCGGCGCGCACCGCGACCTCGACGCGTTCAAGGGCGTCCATTGTCAGGAGGCGCAGCTGGCGATCGAACACGTAGATATAGAGGATATCGTCGAAGGTGGTGCCCGACTTGAAGGAGTGGGTGGTTCGGTCGGCTTGGAAGGGGATTGTGTAGGGGGAGAGCCGATAGTATCCGATGTGTCGGAGGTATCTGGCGGCGCGATTCCGGTCGGTGATGATGAGTCCGCGTTCAATGTAGCGCTCAATGAGCTCGTTCTCGTCGAGTGCTGGTTTATCGTAACGTTGACCTGGAGGATTCATCCTCCAATGGTATGGTGTTGGCGTGTAAAAACCCCCCGATTTGGGCGTGCTCTGACGAGCGAGAGGCCTGGGGGGTGTTGTGGTGCCAGTGTACACCGGTGTGCGGGGTGTTGGGTGAGGAGTGTATTGACGCGTGGATCTCGCGTTCGTTTCTGTTCGTTTCTGAGCGAGCGTGGGTAGACTGGGGGCATGAGCATTCTCGTTGCTGGAGGCGCCGGCTACATCGGCGCGCACGTTGTCCGACTTCTCCTCGAGCGCGGGGAGGAGGTCGTCGTCGTCGATGACCTGTCCTACGGGACGCCGGAGCGAGTCAAGGGGGCCTCCCTCGTCGAGCTCGACGTCGCCAGCGGCCAGGCCCCACAGACCCTCGCCGAGGTCATGGACTCGCACGGCGTCACCGCCGTCATCCACTTCGCCGCCCGCAAGCAGGTGGGCGAGTCCGTCGAGCGCCCCGCCTGGTACTACCAGCAGAACGTCGGTGGCCGGGCCAACATGCTGCTGGCCATGGAGACCGCCGGCGTCAAGCAGATGATCTTCTCCTCCTCGGCCGCCGTCTACGGCATGCCCCCGGTGGAGGTCGTTCCCGAGGACATCGACTGCCGCCCCATCAACCCCTACGGCGAGACCAAGCTCATCGGGGAGTGGATGATGGCCGACGCCGAGAAGGCCTGGGGGCTGCGCTGGGCCGGCCTGCGCTACTTCAACGTCGCCGGCGCCGGCTGGGACGACCTGGGCGACATGGCCACCCTCAACCTCATCCCCATGGTCCTCGACCGCCTCGCCAAGGGCGAGACCCCCAAGATCTTCGGCACTGACTACCCCACCCCCGACGGCACCTGCGTGCGCGACTACATCCACGTCAAGGACCTGGCGGTCGCCCACATCGCCGCCCTGGACTACCTGGCCGGCGGCCAGGAGATGGCCGAGCACGTCTTCAACGTCGGCACCGGCCAGGGCGCCTCGGTGCGGGAGGTCGTCTCCAAGGTCATCGCCTCCACGGGCCTGGACCTGGAGCCCGAGGAGCTCGCCCGCCGCGCCGGCGACCCGCCCCAGCTCATCGGCAACGCCACCCGCATCGGTGAGGTCCTGGGATGGAGGGCCGAGCACGACCTGGACGACATCGTCGCCTCCTCCTACACCTCCTGGCAGGCTGACCCCAACCGGCCCCACTTCGGCTGAGCATCAGGACTGGTTGAAGTCCGCCGCCGTCAGCTTCCCGTCGCGCAGCTTGGAGAAGAAGTCCGGTGCGGTCGTGTCCCGCAGCAGCACCGTTTCGCCGATGTCGGCGTCCTCGGGGGAGTAGGCGGGATCCTCAATGGGCGGGGCCCCGGTCAGGCCGCCATCGGAGGCGGAGCGGAAGGCCAGCACCATCTGGGCGATGCTCATGGTGCCGGCGCTGCGATCCACCGTGAGCGCGTTCGTACCGGCGTCGACCAGCGCGTCCTGCCGGGAGAAGGAGAAGGCGGTGGACGGCGCTGCCGCCTTGGAGACCACTGCGGAGATGACGGCGCGCTGGCGCTGACCGCGACCCACGTCACCGGTCGGGTCCGACTTTCGCATCCGGGAGTAGGCCAGTGCCTTCGTCCCGTCCACCGTCTGACACGTGCCCTGAGAGGTGTCCCAGACCAGGCCCGAGTCCTCGTCGGCGACGTCGTAGTCCAGGCAGACGTTGACCCCGCCGACGGCGTCGACCGTCTGGGACACCCCGGTCATGCCGACCTCCACATAGTGGTCCACGGTCAGCCCGGAGAGCTTCTCCACGGTCTGGACCAGCAGCTTGGGGCCGCCGTAGGAGTAGGCGGCGTTGATCTTGTTCTCCCCGTACTCGGGGATGTCCACGAAGGTGTCGCGCGGCAGGGAGGTCAGGCTCGTCTGCCCGTTCTCCGCCTTGTGCAGCAGCATGACGGAGTCGGCACGAGCCCCCTCGGTCTCGTCCTGGACAGCACCTCCGCGCGCGTCCGAACCCACGATGAGCCAGGTCTCGCCCGGAGTGTCCGCCGCCCCGGACAAGGCGTCGACGCGATGGAGCTGGGAGGAGACGTCGTTCCACAGCCAGGCGACCCGCGCTGCGATGAGAGCCAGGGCGACAACGATGACGACGACCGTCCAGCCCACGATCCGGCGCCACCTGGGACGGGCGCGCTTCGGCCGCTGCGGCCGCTGGGGCGTGAGTGAGGGTCCACCCGCAGCGGGCTCCTGCGGCGACTGCCGGCCCGCGGAGCCCACGGGGTAGGTGCCGCGCCGCACGGGCAAGGCCTGCGTGCGCTCCGGCCCGGCTGCGCCGCTGCCTCCGTCGGTGTCCGTTTCCAGGGGGATCGCACTCGACCCGGCCCGGGCATGGCTGCCCCGTTGAGACGGGGCGGAGGGACGACGGGGCTGGACCGACGGCGGCTGCTGTCCTCTGCGCGTAGAGGCGGGCTGAGCCGAGGCCGGCTGGTCGCCGTCCTGACGGCCCAGGACCGAGTGCCGTTGGGGGTTGCGAGCGGCGGTTGATGATGGGCGTCGCGGGGCGCCGCCGGCAACGTCAGTGGGGTGGGCGACTGCCTCGCCGCCGGATGCCTCCCCGCGCTCGCGGCTGCGCTGGTTGACAGCATCGATGGGACGCTGCCTGCGTTGAGGCCTGCCTCCGCTGGAGCCGGGGGTGATTGAGGGCGGTAGTGAGTCGTCTGTCGGAATCACACCACTGATTCTGCCTCAGGCGGGGCAGGCAGGGGTGGTCGGCTTCGCGGCGGGTTGCTGCTGGGGGGTGCTCGTCTTGGGGGCCTGGGTGGCCGGAGCCGGCGTCGGGGTGGGCTGGGAGGGCTCGGAGGACTCCGAGGAGTCGTCAGTGCTCTCCGAGGTGGAGCCGTCCGCGGTGGCGCTCGAGTCCAACGAGGCGGGGGCCGAGGTGTCGGAGGGGATGGGCTTGTCGTCCTCGAGGGCCTTCCAGACCTTCTTGGCGCCCTCGGCGGGGACCACCTGGTTCGGGTTGTCTGCGGGCTGGTTCGGCATGGTGACGAAGTTGATCTTGTCGACGCCCACGCCCTGGATGGAGTAGGCCAGGCCCGACAGGTTGCCGATCTGACCGATGCGCTCGGACGTGGTGAGGGTCTCCAGGGTGGAGGTCAGGAAGCCGGACTGCGTCAGGAGGCTGGAGGACAGCGCCTTGGAGGCCATGGCTCGCATGAGGTTCTGCTGACGGGTGATACGGGAGAGATCCGAGCCGTCACTCACCCCGTGCCGGACACGGGCGTACTGCAGGGCGTTCTCGCCGTTCAGCTTCTGGCAGCCCTCGTCGAGCTTGAAACCGGTGTACTCGGAGTCGTCAATGGCCTCATCGACCTGCACGTGGACGCCGCCGAGGGAGTCGACCACCTTGGACAGGCCTGAGAAGTCGACGACGACGAAGTCGTCGATACGCACGTGCGTCAGCTTCTCCACGGTCTTGAGGGTGCAGGTGGCTCCGGAGGCAACGGCCTTCTTGTCGTCGCTGCTGCTGCCGGCTCCGTTGGCGAAGGCGGAGTTGAACGGTGCGTCCTCGCTGGCGTCGGTCTTCCCGCCGTCGAGGGACGTGCACTCGGGGATGTCGACCAGGGTGTCGCGGGGGATGGACACGGCGTCGACGCGCGAGCGATCAGCCGAGATGTGCATGACCAGCGCCGTGTCGGAGCGGGCCACGGAGACCTCGTCGTCGCCCTGCGAACCGTCGACGTTGTTGTTCCCCGCGCGCGAGTCGGTGCCCAGGATCAGGAGGTTGACGGCTCGGCCCTCGTAGCTGTCCGGCGGCTTCGTGCCGGGCCGGTCCTCCTCGGTCAGGAGGCTGTCGATGTTGAACCAGGCGATCCGCGACTGGATGTTGTGCCACGCGAAGCCCGCGGCGGAGACGACGAAGATCGTCACCGCGAGCAGGCTGAGTCCCACTCGCCTGGCCAGGCGGCGTCCGAGTTCCTTGGAGGAGTGTCGCGCATTCGGCTTACTGAACTGAGGCACGGAAGCGATCATAGGGAACGAGACTGCTAAACCATATGGGTCTGCCTACACCTGTTACATGAGATTTACCCAATGCTGGGTGAAGCCTCTCACACGGGTAACGGGGCTAGGCTCTGTCCGTGACCAGTGTTGCCAAACCCACGCCGACCAGTGCCTCGGCCGCTCCCGTCAGTGCTCCGGATCAGGTAGGGGAGTGCTCGGAGGCTCGGGCCCTCGCACCTGACGAGCAGAGTGTGCGAGTGGTGACGGTCGCCTTCAACCCGGGTGAGGAGCTGGAGCGCTTCCTGGCCTCCTTGGCCACGGCGACGGCGCGCAGGCTCGTCGTCGTCATCGCGGACAACGGCACCGAGCACGACGTCGTCACTGCTGCTGCTCAGCGGCACGGGGCGCGCGTCGTCGGGGACGGCACCAACCTCGGTTACGGGGCGGGCGCCAACCTGGCGGCCGCGGATCTGGAGGAGGACTGGATCGTGGTGGCCAACCCCGATCTCGTCTGGAGACCCGGGAGTCTCGACGTCCTCATTGATGCGGGCCTGGCCAACCCGGCGGCCGGCTGCCTGGGGCCCCTCCTGCTCAACCCCGACGGCACCGTCTACCCCTCCGGACGCGCCCTGCCCTCCTTAGTCAAGGGTGCCGGGCACGCCGTCCTGGGCCGGATTTGGCCGGCCAACCCCTTCTCCGCCGCGTATCACACCGCCGATCAGGGCGGCTCGGGCGGGTCGCGGACGGTGGGCTGGCTCTCGGGGGCCTGCCTACTGCTGCCCGCCGCCGCCTGGAGGCGCCTGGAGGGCTTCGACGACGACTACTTCATGTTCTTCGAGGACGTGGACTTAGGGGAGCGGGTCGGGCGGGCCGGCTGGCTCAACGTGCAGGTGCCGGGCTCCGTCGTCGTCCACGAGCAGGGGGCCAGCTGGAAGGCCCGCCCCGAGAAGATGATCCGGGCGCACCACGCCTCCGCCCGCCACTACCTCAACGGCGTCTACAACGCCCCGTGGCAGGCGCCGGTGCGCTGGCTGCTCAGCGGCGGGCTGCGTCTGCGTGAGGAGCTCGAGGTCCGCGCCTCCCGGCACTGAGGGGGAGTGCCCGCTGCTCTCCGGGAGCCTCGGGGTCAGTCGTCGGTCTCAGCGGTGAGCCGCGCGCCGGCAGGGGGCTCGGGGGCATTGTCCAGGGCGATGCGGCGAGCCAGGTGAGTGATCTGCCGCTCCCTGGCGCTGTTGCGCCTGAAGGAGGAGAGGATCTGCGCCAGGAAGGCGATGACCAGGGCGTAGAGCAGGAAGTCAGTTCCTCGCCCGACTCCCATCCGGTGCGCGATTGAGCTCATCACCCAGGGGAAGGTGATGTTGAAGACGGCGAAGGCCACGAAGGCCAGGGTGACCAGCCTGCGGGCGGCCATGTGGCGGGCCCCGCCGGGGGTGCGCAGCATCATCCAGCCGACGGCGATCACGGCCAGGATCAGGGCGGCCTGGATGTAGAACTGGTGGTTCGTGATCGGCGTGACCCGGGTGGCGAACTGATGAATCATGGGCTGTGCCTTCCGTGCGGGCTCAGGAGAAGAGCAGGTCGACCAGGATGTTGACCGAGTTCCACAGGGACTGGCCCTTGGCGCGGGAGTAGTCGGTGTAGACGATGTGCACCGGGAACTCGCGCCAGGGCATGCCGGTGGCGCCGATCTGGCGAATGATCTCGCTTGCGTGCGCCATCCGGTTCTGCCTGAGGTCGAGCTGCGCCAGGACGTCGCGGCGGAGCACCCGCAGGCCGTTGTGGGCGTCGGTCAGGCGCATGCCGGAGGTGTGCGAGCTGACGGCCGCCGCCGTGCGCAGGACGATCCGCTTGAGCCACCCCACCGGGGAGGGGCCCTCAAGGAAGCGCGAGCCGAGGACGACGGCGAGATTCTCCGCTCGCGCCGCGGCCACCATGGCGGCGGCGTCCGTGGTGGAGTGCTGGCCGTCGGCGTCGAAGGTGACGACGTAGTCGGCATTGGTCTTCTCCAGCACGTAGGAGAAGCCCGTCTGCAGCGCTGCGCCCTGGCCGAGGTTGATCGGGTGGCGCACGACCACGGCCCCCGCGGCGGCCGCCTCCCGGGCAGAGGCGTCCTTGGAGCCGTCGTCGACGACAACGACATGGGGGAAGACTGTGCGGGCCTGGGAGATGACCTCGCGCACGACGGTCGCCTCGTTGTACAGGGGAATGACGAGCCAGGTGTCGGTGACCGGGGGCACCGGGGTGGGCTCCCCGGTCTGCGTTGCGGTGGAG